>Ga0206818_1013_pt1 | contig 83976 bp, 76 predicted proteins | sample Alteio_BWOrgCont_86_FD_152881 | JGI IMG/M metagenome (GOLD analysis project Ga0206818, IMG submission 152881) | Enriched cells from forest soil in Barre Woods Harvard Forest LTER site, Petersham, Massachusetts, United States -... | ecosystem: Environmental > Terrestrial > Soil > Temperate forest >...
AATTTCTTCTCCCTGTTCATTATAGCAATGGCCCTCAACTAATTTTCCATCAAGAAACTTTTCTTTCCTGGCAAAAAATCCATTGTTATGGTGGTCAAACCATATTCCATCCTTTATTCCGTCTTTATAACTCATTTGCCGGAACACAGTGCCATTTTCATTATATACCAGCCATAATCCATTTTGCTTATCATTTAAGTAATCGCCTTCTGATTTCTTTTTATGGCTTTTGGGGTCAATATATATGTAATGAGCATTCTTGCTGGTTTCCGGATGTTTGAGGTAATAGTCAAAATCCTCAGTCTGGATGGTATCCTGCTGTGCTATGGATAGAAATGGCAACAATAAAAGGATAATAAAAAATAGCTGTCTCATTTCAGTAGCTTTTAAAGAGGTTGAATAATGCCCAATGTACAAAAATATTTTTTCGATTATATATTTTCTATCCTATTATTCGGATAAGTTCGGTTAACTATAATAGTAGTTTCGCCGTCAGTACCCCCGCCGTGGCGGGGGGCAGACGGCAGAAACGTTACAGATTATGCTATTTGCCCACTCAACGAAACACCCGTCTGACCGCAAAAAAGTGGTACTGACGGGGTTTCTACCTGATTTTTATTGAACACATATTATTAACCATTTACCTTATTAACCTTTTACCCAGTTACCAAATTAACCTTTTACCCAATTAACCCTTTAACCATTAATCATTAAACCCTATCTTTGCCGTCCGTTCAAAAATTTTCTGACAATGTCATCAACCTGGTTTCGACGCAATAAGAAGGGCATACTGACCACTACCGAAGAAAAAAAAGAGACGCCGGACGGCCTGTGGCATAAATGCCCGCAGTGCAAAGCCACCATTACCACCAAAGAACTGCACGACAACCTCTACATCTGCCACGAATGCAACTACCACAACCGTATTAATTCGGCGGAATATTTCGAAATACTTTTTGATAACCACTGCTACGAGCTTCTTTTTGAAAATATAGTTCCTAAGGACTTCCTGGGTTTTGAAGACATAAAACCATACTCCGACCGTATAGTGGAGGCGCAGAAAACAACCGGGCTGAAGGACGCGCTATCGGTTGCAGTAGGCAAGATGAGCGGGATGGGCTTTGTGGTGGCGTGTATGAACTTCAATTTTATCGGTGGTTCTATGGGGTCTGTGGTGGGAGAAAAGATAAGCAGGGCTATTGATTATTGTATCGCCCACCGGCTGCCGCTGATGGTGATCTCGAAGTCGGGTGGGGCGAGGATGATGGAAAGCGCGTTCTCCCTGATGCAAATGGCAAAAACAGCGGCAAAACTCACGCAGCTTGCAAAAGCGAAGTTGCCCTACATCTCCCTGATGACCGACCCTACCACCGGTGGAGTTACCGCTTCTTACGCCATGCTTGGCGATATAAACATTGCCGAGCCAAACGCCCTGATCTGCTTTGCCGGCCCGCGTGTGATAAAGGAAACAATAAAGAAAGACCTGCCCGCAGGTTTCCAGCGGTCAGAATTTCTGCTGGAGCATGGATTTCTTGATTTCATTATAGACCGTAAAGCGCTTAAATACAAACTGACGCTGGCGCTGCAATGGTTTAATTAATGATTAATGGTTAATGATTAATGGTTAATTGATTGGAATTGGGAATTTGGAATTAGTAATTTGGATGATTTCCTGAATTATATTGCTTACCAATTCCTGAATAAACAACAATCCCAATTACCAATTCCAAATTACTAATTCCAGTAAAAAAGCAATCCCAATTCCAAATTACTAATTCCAAATTCCAATAAAAAAACTCAATTCCCAAAAACCTTGCAAGACAACATTTACATAAAAAATAAGCCCGCTACTTTTGAATATGCTATTGAGGACAGGCTCAAGGCGGGTATTGTGCTTACCGGGTCGGAGATAAAGTCGGTGCGCAATGGCAAGGTGAGCTTTAATGACAGCTATTGTTTTTTCAGCAATGGCGAGCTATGGGTAAAAAGCCTGCATATAGCCGAATATGTAAACGCGGGCTATGCCGGCCACGCACCTGTGCGCGACCGTAAACTGCTGTTGCAGAAAAAAGAACTGGCAAAATGGGAGGCCAAAGTGAAAGAAAAAGGATTTTCCATAGTGCCGCTGAGTATGTTCATAAACGAAGAGGGCTATGCCAAAATGGAGATCGGCCTCGGCAAAGGAAAGAAGCTCCACGACAAGCGCGAAAGTATAAAATCGAGGGATGTGGAACGGGAAATGAAACGCTATCTGAAATAATGTGAAAATTAATGCGAAAATGCGAAAATGTGGAATTAATGTGAAAATGCGACAAATGTGGAAATGTGAAAATATGCAAATGCGGAAATAATGTGAAAATGTGAGCCAAAAAACACAAACCGCGTCATTGCGCGCCACATAGCAGAGCCTTTGTGGGTGGGATGTGGCAAAGCAAACTCACGAACAAGGGGAATGTTTTTTTCTTATATAGCCCGAACTCATTTGCAAAAATCAAAGTTTGCCATATCTTTAAGGTCTCTTATTTACCACACACTCATTTTTTCATCATGCAAAGAAAGATATACCTTGTTTGCCTTGCGTTTGCGTTACTATCTTTTATTCCCGGAAGCTATGCCCAGCAAGGCAAAAGCGAGATAACAATAGGCTATGGCTACTACAGTATCTATACTTTGGTGAACGGCCAGCCGTTTAATGTTTCATCGGGTACCCCTGCTATTACTTACCGCTATTATCTTACCCGCAATTTTACGCTGGGCGTAGGCGTAGGCACGGAGAATATCAGCAACTGGGGTACTTTTACCACCATAGCCCCGGAGATAACCGGAACTTATTTGGATACCCGCAACACAAGGAGGACAAGAGTAAAATTATACGGCTCCTTTGCTTATGGTATCGCCATATTTCATAACACCAATTTGCCGGCAGGCCAGCAGGATAATTCTGGGGTATGGGCTTATGGTTTCCAGGCCACGCCGTTTGGTATCCGCATAGGCAGGCAGGTGGCAGGTTTTGCAGAAGTGGGGCTGGGCTACAAGGGCTTGATAAATGGCGGGTTATCTGTTCGTTTCCCCAGGTCGTTAGCGCATAAGCATGTTGCTCCGCCGGAGCAATAGGGTACTGTTCCTTTGAGATTATTCACGCAAAGAACGCAAAGATTTTCGCAAAGGACGCAAAGATTAATTCCACCTTATTATACTGAACATCCCCCTAACCCCCTTCGCTCACGCACAAGGCCCATGCGCAAGGGGGAATTGCTGCATCAAATCCATTTAGCTAATACCATATTTCAGCTATTGAACTTACCATCACTTCCCCGTTATCTTATCAATTGCGGTGGCGAGTTTCCGGTCTTTCTCGGTTACCTTATTGCCCGCGTCATGGGTGGTAAGCCATATCTCTACGGTATTCCAGGTATTCTTCCAGGTGGGGTGGTGGTCCATTTTTTCAGCTATCAGCGCTATATGCGTAATGAAGGAGAACGCTTCCCCGAAATCGGCGAACTTAAAACTGCGGTATAGTTGGTTATCTTTTTCTTCCCAGGCCATGTTGTATAATGTGAAAATGAGGTAATGTGAAAATGTGAAAATTAATGTGAAAAATGCGGTAATGTAAAAAATGTCCAAATTATTTCAGCTAATCTTTTCAAATGAGCTTTCCAATATACGCTATGCTATAATTGTGCCACTAAAGTTAGTTTCTTTTTGCGGAAGAAAAAACAATCAGTTCAGTTTGAAGATCTAAAAATACCTTTTCTGAAACCTATTACGTCAGCGCTTAATTTTCTTTTCCATTTTCTGTTTCTTCTCCATTTTCTGCCATACTTTGAATCAAGATATTTAAAGATGGTTTTGTTATAGCTTTTCAAACAATCTTCCTTATCAGGCATAATGCAACCAAAAATAATATCTTTTACACCATATTTTTTCTCAAAGAAATTATACTCCCGGTTTCCCATTATTAATAATTTAGGATTACCTTCAGCAATATCTTTATTTGCTAAATTGACATAATAATTCCTACAGGAGGTGTCAGTATTATTCAGCCTGCCAAAGAATGAATATTTATCAAGACTATCCTGCCCGCTGCATTTAAAATTCAGAAGACAAACCATTGCAATTATGAGACGCCAAATTTTCATTTGCTCATAAAGCTACAAAAAAACCACCCGGTTTTACCGGATGGTTTTTAAAAATTACAAAACACTAATTTTCACATTTTCACATCACCTCATTTTCACATTAACGCATTGCCGCATTATCGCATTAATTTTCACATTTCCACATTTCCCACATTTTCACATTATTCCGTTTCCGCTGCGTCTGTTTCCGCCTGCTTCATCTTGTCCTTGATAGCTGCAAGAGTTCCGATGTCGCCGAGGGTTGCTTTTTCCACTTTGCTCTGGATGTTCTTAACCGCTTTCTTGGTCTTTTCAGAATCAGCAGTGGCTTCTTTTCTCGCCGCTTCTTTTTCTTCGTTCTTCACCTGTTCCCAAACCTTGGAATGAGATACCATGATACGCTTGTCGTTACGGTCAAATTCAATGATCATGAACGGCAGTGTTTCTTCCGCTTCTACCATACCGCCGTCCTCTTTGCGCAGGTGGCGTGCCGGTGAGTAAGCCTCCAGGCCGTATTGCAGTTGCACGGTAGCGCCTTTTTCATCCTTGCGGGTTACGCTGCCTTCGTGTATGGAACCAATAGGGAACACGGTTTCAAATGTATTCCAGGGGTCTTCTTCCAGTTGTTTGTGGCCCAGGGCGAGTTTGCGGTTTTCCTTATCAATAGAAAGGATAGCCACATCTATTTTGTCGCCGGTTTTCACAAACTCACTTGGGTGGTTGTAGCGTTTTATCCAGCTAAGGTCGCTGATGTGTATCATGCCGCCTATGCCTGTTTCCAGTTCCACAAACACGCCATAAGGTGTAATGTTCTTGACCGTGCCGGTGTGGCGGCTGTCAATCGGGAATTTGTTTTCGATAGTATCCCAAGGGTCTTCGGTAAGCTGCTTGATAGACAAGCTCATCTTACGTTCGTCCTTATCCAGGGTCACCACTACGGCTTCATGCTCTTCGCCAAGTTTGAAAAACTCTTTGGCGTTGATAGGCTGCGAAGACCAGGTGATCTCTGATACGTGCACCAGTCCTTCCACGCCCGGCATTATTTCCAGGAACGCGCCATAATCTTCTATGTTCACCACTTTACCTTTAATATGGGCGCCTTCCACCACTTCAGCGGGCAGGTTATCCCACGGGTGCGGGGTAAGTTGTTTCAGGCCGAGGCTGATGCGTTTCTTCTCGTCATCAAAGTCAAGCACCACCACGTTCAGTTTCTGGCCGTTATGCAGCACTTCGGTAGGGTGCGTTACGCGGCCCCAACTGATGTCGGTAATATACAGTAATCCGTCCACACCGCCCAGGTCAATGAACGCGCCGAAGTCGGTAACGTTCTTCACAGTACCTTCCAGTACCTGTCCTTTTTCGAGCTGGCCGATGATAACGCTGCGTTGCTGTTCTATATCGCTTTCTATAAGCGCCTTGTGGCTCACCACCGCGTTGCGTATGGTTTCGTTTATTTTCACCACCTTGAAGTCCATGGTCTTGCCCACATACTGGTCGTAGTCGGTAACGGGCTTCACGTCTATCTGCGAACCCGGCAGGAATGTTTCCAGGCCATAAACATCCACAATAAGGCCGCCCTTGGTTTTGGAGGTGATGGTACCGGTAACCACTTCGCCTGTTTTGTAGAAGTCCACTATCTGCTGCCATGCGCGTGCCGCCCTTGCGAGCTTGCGGCTCAGGTGCAGGTGGCCGTGACGGTCTTCTTTTTCCACAACCATTACTTCTATCTCATCGCCGATCTTCACATCGGGCATGTCGCGGAACTCATTGAGCGAAACCAGCCCGTCGGATTTGAAACCGATGTTGATGATGGCGTCCGTCTTGGTAAGGCCAACTACTGCGCCACGCAGCAATTCAGATTCTGCTATGGCTTTGAATGTGCCGCCGTAGAGGGTATCGAACTTCTGGCGTTCATCGTCTTTGTAAGACGCTACATTTCTTTTGTCCACGCTCCAGTCGAAATCATCGTGCGTTGTTTCCGGCATGGTGGTGTAATACTGGCGCGGGGCGCGGGTGTGCGTTGCCTCTGTGTGTGTTTCGCCGTTGCCTTCCATTACCGGTTGCGCGGCTTCGTGGGCTTCTTCGGCTGAAAGGTTTGCAGGCGCTTCTTCAGTGGGAACTGGTTCTGCTGTTGCTTCTGCAACAGGCGCTTCTTCCTGTGGCGCTTCTGCCTGGGGTGGGGTAGCGGTATCTTCAGACGCCGCTACATTGTTTACGGTCTCATCCTGTGATGTTTCCGTAGTTTCAGGATCAATTACTTGTTCTTCCAAAATCTTACTTACTTCTTTTTGTACGGACTTCCCGTAATAACGGGATCCCGGAGGTTAATAATAATATACTGCCCCATTTTTTTGGGAGTGCAAAGATAAGAGTAAATAATCAAATAAAGTAAGATTACCAAAGAAGAAGAAAGAACCCAAAAAATTACAGCCTGGCTTTGCAATGATCTTTATAGTCGGAATAGTAATTATGAAACAAACAATTTCATACTTGTTTATTTTTTTTTGCCGGATTTTAAATTTATCATTAATTTTATATTCTCTAAAAACGGCCAGATTTTTTTTATTTAAAAATCCTTGAGAAATGAATGATCTCAAGTTCGTTTTCGAGGCAATAAAGGAATACTGTAAAGAAGCAGTTGTTCCAGATGAAAAATGCTTTTCTGAGCTTGAAAAATTGGTAACAGGCTGGCAGTTATTCCTCCCGCTTTATGTGTATTTAGAAGTCCTCCAAAGCATAGGCCTGATCATATTCTACAGGCACAATAATGTTATACAATTAACAGGTAAAGGAAAGGCTACTGGTTTTCATTCTTTACCCGGTTTACGCGCGTGTGCCTTATTATTTCTGTATTCGCTAAGGTGGGTATTCTTATTTATATTGTTTTGGCCTGTATTCTTAACAGTACCAAAACCAAATAATTCTGCTGAAAAAAACAGCGCAGGTTAGCAGTTTACCCTTTTCTCAAGGTACGACCAAGCACCCAAAACATCGGATAGACTACGCCTGCGCCATTATTTTTGCAAGCAAGCATTACCCGGATGTTTTTATTACAAGTGGTCGTTTTGAGAAACAGGGGGACTTGGCTAATGAAGCCAAAGATAGACGGAATATTTAAACTTGCGGAAAATATATTCTGCTTACGGCATGATTTTAATATCTTTGTTTTTCTCAACGGCCAGGCAGGATTATCATCTTTAAAAATTATTCACAATGAATAATTTCAATAAGGTATTCTTAGCGGTCAGAAAGCATATAGAAAAACAAAAATTACTGGCTGAAATAAATAGCCTGGATACTATTGCAAAAGAAGTAAATATTCCATTGGATAAGTTGCCCATATACCTTGATTATCTGCAAGACTTGGGGCTTATTAAATATTCCCTGGAGGAAAAATATATTCACCTCACCGAATTTGGGAAAAAACAGGAGCGCCATATAAATGAGTAGCCTAATGTTTTTTTATGTACATTTGAACTATGGATATTGAAGATATATTGTATGATTTTATTGAAGTGTGCCGTCTTGCCAACGTTCCAAACTTTAATAGGAGCAGTATAGAAATAAAAGAAGGACATTTGTCTATAAGCTTAGAAAAAGATACTATAGCTGCATATATTTTTATGTATGGGGATAAGTGCTTAAAAGTTGGTAAAGTTGGTCCCAATAGTAATGCAAGATATATATATCAGCATTATCACCATAAATCCAGTAATTCTAATTTAGCAAAATCCTTACTAAATGACAGCATTCTAAGAACTTCAGAAAATTTTAAAGAGTTGAATGTAAAAGAATGGATAAAAGCAAATACAGAAAGGATAAATTTAATATTAGATGAGCGTTTTGGTATTTTTGTTTTAGGTTTGTTAGAGTCTTTCCTTCATTGCAGGTTACACCCTAAATATGAAGGATTTAAAAACCAAAAACGGACTCCAGAGAATATTATCGAAGAGTAAATATTTAGTTGATAAGTTTCATAACTATGCCAGAAATCAGCCGTTTTTTCGGAATAATAATAAAAATGTTTTTTAACGATCACATGCCTCCTCATTTCCATGCTGAATTTGGGGAATATAAAGCGATGATTAGCATTAGCACCGGGGAAATAATAGAAGGTGAAATGCCTAAAAAGCAATTGAAATTAATACAGGCATGGATTATTTTGCACGAAGATGAACTTATAGCTAACTTTGAAGGATTAAGAAAACTACCGGTGTCCTGGCATGAAATAACCCCTTTAAGATAAAATTCTAAAAATGTTACATTTTATAAAACAAATAAAAAGTGTGAATGATGATTTTTCAGTGGTTTGTTTGTTCAATACCAATGAAACGAGGCGGATTGATTTATCAGCCTGGGTAGAACAATTCAGGAAAGCAAATGACGGATGGGCAAGCCGGATAAGCGACATTAGTTATTTTAAGAAAGTAGGGCTTGATTCGTATGGTACACTGAAATGGGATAACCAACTTGACTTTTGTCCCGACGTTCTTTATGAAATGAGCAAACCTGCATAAAAAACATTGCTATTGGTATTTTTGCTTTTTGCCTATAATTAAGCAGATATACAGATGCCATTTCCCACTCAAAAAACCGCATATTTTTATTTTTCCAGATAATTTTTTAAATAAAAAGTTTTTCCTACCTTTGCAGTCCTTTAAAAATATGGCTAAACAATCTCTCATTAAACAAGACGGAACTATAGTTGAAGCATTGTCCAATGCTATGTTCCGTGTACGTTTGGAGAATGGCCATGAAATACTTGCTACAATTTCCGGTAAAATGCGGATGCACTACATACGTATATTGCCCGGCGATAAGGTAGGTGTGGAAATGAGTCCGTATGATCTGAGCAGGGGCAGGATCATATACAGGTATAAATAAAAACCCCAAACCCCTAAAGGGGCTTCTATATGGAGAGAGGTGGGGAAGCCCTAAATCCCTAAAGGGACTTTCCCTTGGAGAGAAAGGTGGGAGGATAGTAAAAAAGAATTTTTTTAAAAAGTAAAAAGTTAAAAACATAATCATGAAAGTAAGAGCATCTATAAAAAAACGCAGCGTTGATTGTAAGATCGTTCGTCGTAAAGGTAAACTGTACATTATTAACAAGAAGAATCCCCGTTTTAAACAAAGGCAGGGATAAACCCCAAACCCCTAAAGGGGCTCTCCCATGTGGTTTTAGGTTGAATGAAAAATGAAAAATATTTTATAACATAAAAATTCTCCGGCTCCCCTATAGGGGTTGGGGGTTAAACTTTAACATGGCTCGTATAGCTGGTATTGATCTTCCGAAGAATAAACGTGGCGAGATAGCGCTCACCTACATTTTCGGCATAGGTAAAAGCACTGCCCAGTACATTCTTGACAAGGCAGGCGTTAATTATGACAAAAAAGCAATTGACTGGAACGACGAAGAGCAGACCGCTATTCGTAACATCATCAATGCTGAATTTAAAGTAGAAGGCCAATTGCGCTCTGAAGTTCAGATGAACATCAAACGCCTTATGGATATTGCTTGCTACCGTGGCGTCCGTCACCGTAAAGGATTGCCTTTGCGCGGACAACGCACCCGTACCAACAGCCGTACCCGTAAAGGTAAACGCAAGACAGTTGCCGGTAAGAAAAAAGCGCCTAAGAAATAAACAATAACGCCGCTGCCGGATCCATACAGGTGCAATGGGGAGGAGGGGCTGGTTAAGTCGTAAGTCTAAAGTCGTAAGTCATAAGTCTGTAGTGAAGCACTAAGGGTTGAGACAGATAATTTAAGATTGGCTTAATTTTTAGACGGGTAAAACCGGGAAGTATTTATTGATTACCTTATTTATTTAAAAACAAAAATGGCAAAAGCACAACAGGCGTCCGCAAAAACCGTTGCCAAAAAGCGGATCGTAAAAATTGACACACATGGCGATGTGCATATCAATGCAACATTCAACAACATCATCATCAGCATTACCAACAAGAGCGGCCAGGTAATATCGTGGTCGTCAGCCGGTAAAATGGGTTTCCGTGGTTCTAAGAAAAACACACCTTATGCCGCCCAGACTGCTGCCCAGGATTGCGCGAAAGTAGCTACCGACGCCGGCATGAAAAGGGCTGATGTATATGTGAAAGGCCCCGGATCTGGCCGTGAAGGCGCTATCCGCGCGCTCAACAATTCGGGTATTGAAGTAACTTCTATAAAAGACGTTACGCCATTGCCTCATAACGGTTGCCGCCCTCCAAAGAAACGGAGAGTATAAAGGCCACACCCCAGCCCTCTCCGGGGGAGAGGGAGGTAAATAGTAATTTAGTAATCAATTTTCATAATCAAGCTGTTTCGGATCGGATTTTACGATTTTTATAGGAGACGAAGCAGCCAAAACAAAAAATCGTAATGGCACGTTACACAGGACCAAAAAACAGGATCTGCCGTATTTTCGGCGAACCGATCCTCGGGTCAGGCAAAAGCCTTTCCAAGAACAGCAACCCGCCCGGCCAGCATGGGCCTACCCGCAAGCGTAAGACAGCGAGCGAGTATGCGGTACAGCTTAAAGAAAAACAAAAAGCCAAATATACCTACGGCTTATTGGAAAAACAGTTCTACAACACCTATGTAGAGGCTGCCCGTATCCAGGGCGCTACCGGGGAATCGCTGATAAAGCTGCTCGAAGCGCGTTTGGACAACACGGTTTACCGTATGGGCATAGCGCCTACGCGCCCGGCAGCTCGCCAGTTGGTATCGCACAAGCATTTAATGGTCAACGGGGAAGTGGTGAATATACCATCTTTCAGCCTGAAACCCGGAGATGTGATAGAACTGAAACCTAAAAGCAGGGCTAATACTACAGTTACCGGCATGATACGCGGTAAAAATAACAGGATAAACTGGGTGGAATGGAATGAAAAGGAAATGAAAGGTACTTACCTTGCACATCCCGAACGTGATTCTGTACCAGAGAATATTAAGGAACAACTGATAGTGGAATTATACTCTAAATAAGTTAGAGGGATTGAGAATTTGTATTTAGGAATTGGGATTATTATCTCTTTCAATTATAGTTTAACAATAACAAATCAAAATAAAATATCAATATGGCCATATTGAATTTCCAAAAACCGGATAAGATAGCGCTCCAGAAAACAACTGATTTTGAAGCGCAGTTCGAATTCCGCCCCCTGGAACCGGGCTACGGTGTTACTATTGGTAACGCTTTGCGCCGTGTATTGCTTTCTTCATTGGAAGGCTTCGCGATCACCGCTATCAGGATACCTGGAGCAGACCATGAGTTCGCTACGATCAAAGGTGTGCTGGAAGATGTAACGGAGATCATTCTCAACCTGAAACAAGTTCGCCTTAAAGCTATCGGTGATACGAGTGATTTCGTCAGTGAAAAAATTGACCTGAATATAAAAGGAAAGGAAATATTCACTGCGGGAATGATAGGCGAATCGTTGCCTAATTTCCAGGTGATGAACCCGGACCTTATCATATGTAACCTTCAGGCCGGCGCAGGTTTCCAGATGGAACTGCACATTGGCAAAGGCAGAGGGTATGTTCCGGCTGAAGAAAACCGCCCGGCTGAGGCTCCTTTGGGCATCATAGCGATTGATTCTATTTACACGCCGATCAAGAACGTAAAATACACCATTGAAAATACCCGCGTTGAGCAACGCACCGATTTCGAGAAGCTCATCATGGAAGTAAATACGGATGGCACCATTCACCCGGAAGAAGCGGTGAAAGAAGCCTCCCGCATCCTTATCCAGCACCTGATGATCATCACCGATGAAAATATTTCCCTGGATACAAAACGTGAAGAGAAAGAAACCATTGTTGACGAAGAAACATTGCTTGTTCGCAAAGTGCTGAATACACCGCTTGAAGACCTCGAACTTTCTGTTCGCGCATTTAATTGCCTGAAAGCGGCCAAGATCAATTCACTGAGCGAACTGGTACAATATACCCAGGAAGAATTAATGAAATTCCGCAATTTCGGCCAGAAATCACTTTCTGAAATTGAGCAGGTACTCCACGAGCGTGGCTTGCATTTCGGGATGGACATAAATAAATTCCGCAGGGGAGAAGATTAAAAGTAAAAAAGTAAAAATAAAAAAGCAAAATACCCGCATTTTTATTTTTACTTTTTTTTGTTTAATAAATAAAAGCTACCCGGAATACAGGGTTTTAATTTTTTCTTTTTAATTTTTTCTTTTTCAAACGCCTCATAATTCCTGACACGGTATGAGGGAATTAAAACACAAATGTCATGCGTCACGGAGACAAGATCAAAAATTTAAGCCGCACCGCCTCACACCGCGCGGCGTTATTATCCAACCTTACCTGCCAGATCATTGAGCATAAGCGTATCATCACTACTTTGGCCAAGGCTAAGGCATTGCGTGTATATGCCGAGCCGATCATCACCCGCAGCAAAGCAGATAACATGCACAACCGCAGGATCGTATTCAGCTACCTGCAGGATAAAGAAGCCATCAATGAATTGTTTGGCGTAATTGGCGACAAAGTGGCAAGCCGCCCCGGTGGTTATACCCGTATCATCAAGCTGCCCCGCCGTATGGGCGATGCGTCTGATATGGCTATGATAGAACTGGTTGACTTTAACGAAATCTACGGTAAAGATATGGAAGCCGCAGCCGCTAAGAAAACACGCCGCAGTCGCAGGGGTGGTGGCGCTAAGAAACCGGTTGCCGTTACAGCAGAGCCGAAGGCAGAGGCACATGTTGCGACCGAAGAGCCGGTTACAGAATCGCATAGCGAAGAAACGCCTGCTACTGAAGCAACAGAAAGCACAGAAGAAAACAACGCTTAATCTACTGTTTAATCAATTAATTTATAATGGCTGTCCTTTATACGGGACAGCCATTTTCATTTAGGGAATAATACCAAATAGACTTTAAACTTACTCTTCTCCCATAGGCTTCTTTGAGGACTATAGCATGTAACGATGCTGAAAGCATCGAACGTTTATAGTAGCATAGAAAAAGTGTAGCCGATGCCGAAGGTATAGTACGATACCTTCGGCATCGGTGTTAAAAAAAATGTTGTTTCTATAAACGTTCAATCCCTTCGGGATTGCAGGCGTTAACTTAAAAAGGTAAAACTAATGGTATGCTATCAATGTCCAATAGGTATAAGATCATTGCCCATCGTATGCTTGCTTTAAGGCGTTAATGTCAAGTTTAGTCATTTTCATCATAGCCTCCATTGCCCTTTTTGATTTTGCGGGGTCGGAGCCGCTCATCAATTGCCCCATTATGGTAGGAGTAATCTGCCACGAGACGCCGTATTTGTCTTTAAGCCATCCGCACTGGCTTTTTTCTCCGCCTTCCGATAGCTTATCCCAATACTCATCCACTTCTTCCTGCGTCTCGCAGTTCACCACAAACGATATGGCTGGGGTGAAGGTAAACACAGGCCCGCCGTTCAATGCCAGGAACTCCTGCCCGTCAATACTGAATGGCGCTACCATTACCGACCCCTTAGACCCCGGGCCTGCATCTCCGTACCTGGAGACCTTGCCAGTCTTTGAGTTTTTAAAAATGGAGGTGTAAAAATTCACTGCCTCCTCTGCCTGGTCGTTGAACCATAAGAATGGTGTTATCTTTTGCATATTGTTTGGTTTTAAGTTTGACAACACAAATATACTTTTATGCTTTCAAACTGGCAGAGTGAAAAACGATAGTTTTTATGTTATTTTTTTGACAGGCCGTAACCCAAACCTATTGCGGACTACATTTATATTTCGCCAAAACTATGTTTTTCATGTACATTTGGCGGAATATAATTTCATTATAATTCGCCAAAACTATGTTTTTCTATGTACATTTGGCGGATATAATTTCATTATAACTCGCCAAAACTATGTTTTTCTATGTACATTTGGCGGAATATAATTTCATTATAACTCGCCAAAACTATTTTTTTTATGTACATTTGGCGAAATATAAACTTAAATCAATGGGGCAAATAGTTGGGCGGGAAGATGAAAAATTTTTGTTGTCAAAGATTGAACAATCAGGCGAACCCGAACTTGTTGTAATTTATGGCCGCAGAAGGGTAGGCAAAACCTACCTGATCCGCAATTTCTTTGAAAAGAACATGGCTTTTGAATTGTCTGGGATACACAATGCTTCGCATGGCCTTCAATTAGATCATTTCAGTATAACCTTATCTGGATTTACAGGCAGTGTGCCTGTTGTGAAACCAGCAAACTGGATAGAGGCTTTCAGTATGCTTGTAAGATACCTTACCCCGCTAACCAGGAAGAAAAGAAAAATAATATTCTTTGATGAATTTCCCTGGCTCTGCACGCCCCGTTCGGGCTTTATGCAGGCATTTGAGAATTTTTGGAATACCTGGGCTTCGCAGCAGAAAAACCTTGTTGTGGTTATTTGCGGTTCTGCTGCGGCATGGATGATACAAAAGGTAATTAATAACAAGGGCGGCCTTCATAACAGGGTAACAAAACGAATAAGGCTTTTACCATTTACGCTTCACGAAACAGAAGCATTTTTGAAGGACCGGAAGGTAAATCTTGACCGGTACCAAGTATTGCAGCTATACATGGCAATGGGGGGTATTCCCCAATATCTGAAAGAAGTGGGAACCGGTGAAAGTGCAATGCAGGCTATTGACAGAAACTGTTTTACAAAAGACGGATTGCTGCACGATGAGTTTAAGAATTTATTTATTTCCCTGTTCGATGATGCTACCTATCATATGGATATTATCAGAGCGCTTGCTAAAAAGGGCGCCGGCCTTACCCGTTCCGAAATCATCAGGGCGTGCAGGCTGACTTCTGGCGGCGGCACAACCCAAATATTAGATGAGCTTACCGAATCAGGCTTTATTACGCCTTATATCCCTTTCAACAGGACAAAAAAAGACAGTATCTATAAATTAACTGATGAGTATTCGCGTTTTTATGTGAAATTTATTGAGAACAGCCGGTTTCATGGTTCCGGCGCCTGGGCCAGGTTCGCAGCAGGTACATCCTGGAAAAGCTGGAGCGGAAATGTTTTCGAAAGCATCTGCATGAAACATACCTGGCAGCTTAAAAAAGCATTAGGGATAGCCGGCGTACATACGGAATCCTCAATTTGGAGATACCTGCCTCAAAATGGCACACAGGGCGCACAGATAGATTTACTTATTGACAGGCAAGACCAATGTATAAACATCTGCGAAATGAAATTTTCGGTCAGTAAGTATGAAATTACTAAAAGATACGCAAAAGAACTGGAAAATAAACTGGCTGTTTTCCGTAATAATACCAAGACTAACAAAACCCTGTTCCTGACCATGATCACCACCTATGATATGAAAAATTCACTGAATTTTCCGGGGCTTATACAAAGCGAAATAACAATGGACAGGCTGTTTGTGAAATGAGGTATGTGTCCAATAAAAAATGAGCGCTTGTTGCCAGGCGCTCATGCTTATTGAATTATTGTTCTTTTTTTTATTACTTTTTATAATTAAAAGTTACATTCGGAATAGTGATGACATACATGCCTCCAAATAGTGGGTTTTGAACTGCTGCTGCATTTGCCGGTATGGTTACAGATGCAACATTTGCAGGAAAAGCAGCGCCGCTTGGTATAATATAAATTTGCGGAATTGTTACTGCGGTACCAAAAGTATATTGAGGCCTTTTAAAATACGGAAATTTTCTCTTTCTCAGTTTTGTTTTAAGTGCATTTGGTTTCACATTGAGTGAGCTTTTTGTAACAGTAATCGTTATTGTATTAGTAACGGCACCATTAATACCTTGCACACCCGTCAACTGAAGAGTTACTAATACCGCTCCCGGTACTTGTAAGTTAGAAGGTGGTTGACAAATGCCAGACCCGCCACATCCTTTGGCTGGGTCTCCAAACACCACATAACATTGTTGCTGGCCCCAACAACAATTACTTATTAAAATTGAAACACAAGTAGTCAATAGAATAATTCTAAGCTGTTTATTTATCATACCATTTATTTTAAATTTTTTATAAATAAAAATTTCTTAAATATGCTTTGTAATTTATTTTTTTGCAAAATAAAAATTAAATTTGAATTTTCATAGTTTCTTTCATTTTTTTTAATATTGTACAAATCGCATTTGCATTTAGTGAATAAGATACCCATTTATATAAGAAGTATTATTGTGCTGCTAATTGTAAATTTATTAGTCTTTAAGGCTATGTCCCATCCTGTCCATATTACTGCTTTAGATTCTTTACAAACTATACTTACCACTGCAAAACAGGATACGGATAAAGTAAAAGTATGGCTGGAAATTTCAAATAGAGCTGCTTGTAAAGATACTGTCTATAGTCTGAACACCGCTAAAAGCGCTTTGCTTTTAGCAGAAAAAGCGGGATGGGAAAGAGGGCAAGTGTTAGCGTTAAAGAGGATTGGGGATATTTATTTCTTTTGCATAAATGATTATCAGAGATCGTTTATTTATTGTTCCCGCAGTTCTGCAATTGCCAAATCTATAGCAGATAGCTTTGACCTTGCTGTTGCTTACAATACTATTGGAGCGATATATGAAAATGCTCAAAAGTATGATTCCTCTTTAACCTATTATAGGAAGAGCCTAGAGCTAAACAAAGACCCAGATAGACAAACGAATTTACTTGGAAATTCGGGGAATGTGTATAATGATCTTGGTGATTTCCTACATGCGCTTGATTGCTATGAACAAGCCTTAAAGATAAATGAAGAGCTACTTTCAAAAAACAATAAAAATAAAGCTGACTCTTTGACCCGATTGGGTTTACTGTTAACTATAGGGGATATTTATGTTTCCATGTCGCAATACAATAATGCTCTTGAGAACTATCAATCTGCATTAAAGATCACTGAAATTTTAAAAAGAAAAGATTTGAAAATATGGGCTTTAACAAAGATCGGGACTTTATACAATATAAGGAAAGATTTTGCCAATGCCATGCAATATTATGTAAAAAGCCTTGCGATAAGCGATAGCTTAGATGGGCATTATCGTAGAAGCAACATTCTGAATGCAATTGCTAATGTAGGTATAGCAACCGGGGACTATGCAAAAGCATTGCAATATGCTGATGAAGCACGGGACATTGTAGAAAAGAAAAATGACCTGCAATTGCTACCTAAAGTATATACCACGCTTGGCATTGTATATACCAAAATACACGATTACCCAAAGAGTGTAGCCTACTATTTAAAAGCCATAGAGATATGCGAAACTACCAAAGCCATTGCTGATGAGAAAGATACCTGGGAGGCGCTCAGTAACACTTATGTATTGATGCACCAGACCGATAAGGCTTTTGCCGCCTACCGGCATTTTATTACCCTCAGAGACAGCGTGTATAATGTGGACAAAGTAAAGGAACTGACGCGTATAGAAATGGAAGAGGCTTATGGCCGCAAGCAGGTGCAGGACAGCCTCGTACAGGCAAAAAAAGATGTTGCAGTGCAACTGCACATACAGCGGCAACGGTGGGCTATATACGGGGGCTTTGCGGGGCTGGCTTTGGTATTGCTGCTATCTTTCGTTATTTACCGCAATTATGCCCAGGAGAGGAAAGCCGTTACCGCTATCACCAAAGCCAACAAAACCATCAGTGAGCAGAAGCAGGTATCAGAAACATTGTTGCTCAATATTCTGCCGGCTGATGTGGCTGATGAACTGAAAGCAAGAGGTAAAGTAAAAGCCAAACTGTATGATAATGTAAGCGTATTGTTTACCGATTTTGTAAACTTCACAATTGCAAGTGAGCGCATGTCGCCGGAGGAACTGATAGAGGAACTGCACACTTGTTTCGAGGCCTTTGACAATATTGTGGGCAAGTATAAAATAGAGAAGATAAAAACTGTGGGCGACGCCTATGTAGCCGTATCGGGCCTGCCCAATGCAAACCCCAGCCATGCGGCGGATATGATAAGGGCGGCAATAGAGATACGCGATTTCATAACCACAAGGAAGAAGGAAATTGGCGATAATACATTCGGGATACGGATAGGTATAAATTCCGGTAAACTGGTTGCCGGCATAGTGGGCGTGAAGAAATTCGCGTATGATATATGGGGCGATACGGTGAATACCGCAGCGCGTATGGAACAAACCGGAATGGAAGGCAAAATAAATATTTCAAGTACCACTTACCAATTAGTAAAAGATGAGATTGCCTGCACTTACCGCGGTGAGATAGACGCAAAAAATAAAGGCAAATTGAAAATGTATTTTGTTGATTGACACACTATTTTTCTTTCCTCTTATTTTGCATATCATCTGAAAAATAAAGCCCGATCCGATTATCATTATGCAAATAATCATCTTATTAAATTACTGAATTTTAATTAATTATACGAAGACATAAAATATATTTTTTATCCCCTTCTTAATTTTAAAATAAATTTTTACTTTGGGTTATTAATTATCAGATAATAGTTAATAAACTTTTTAAGTACGCATCTTGTTTATAATGCTGTATTTATTAAATTCAAGCCTGTACAACCTATCATTTTACCTTTACGATTGCCCTCACCCTTTACCTATAATGTCTCTGCATGTATAAGACCGTATCTGTATTATGCTTTTTGCTGGCTGCGTCATTGCAGCTTAAAGCACAAGTTCTACCCGCCGAGGGCAGCAAGCTGAACTACAGGCTGATAGGTTTTTCTTTTCCCGCCCGGCCGCAAACAAGCGAATATAAAATTGAAATTGCGGAGGGAACTTACACTACAAAATCTTCGTTTGAGAAAAATATTATCAAAAAGGAAGATTGCAAAACCAATAAAAAAATAATTGAGGTGCCATCATTCGGCACAGAATATACCTGGCGGGTGGTGTACAAAGGTAGTTCCACAGCAATGAACAATGACCTGCATCATTTCACCACCAAAACCATCCCCGATGTGGATATAGATGTGTGCCGTTTAAGAGTGCTGAAAGGCGCACAGGCATATAATGACGCCTATGTATTTGTGGACGGGAACAATGCTTTGTATGATATGGCCGGAAAGCCGGTATGGTTCCCGTACATTAAAGGATTGGATTCGGTACAATCCCTGCGGGATATGAAACTCACCCCCCGTGGCACGATCACTTTTGTGCTGGGCGACCAGGCGTTTGAGATCAACTACAACGGGGATGTATTGTGGAGGGCGCCAAACAACGGCGCCGTTAGCGGCGATAGCTGGGAGCATTACCACCATGAGCTTACACGCCTTAAAAACGGCCATTACATGATATTGGGAAATGAATGGGCATTGAGCAAATTGCCGGATGCAACAGATCCAAGCATGCACATTATCAATGACGACAAAGGTAAACCGGAAGGAGATAATGCCGCTTACAAACGGATATTCCTCGGTACGGTAATAGAATATGGCGATACGGGAAATGTAGTATGGTCGTGGAAATCTTCCAATTACTTTATCGGGTCTGATGTGGATAATTACCGGAACCCAAATCCAAAAGACAAGTATAATATTGATGTGCATGAAAACAGTTTTTTCTTTGATGAAGCAGCTAAAAACATGTACATAAGTTTCAAAAGCCTGAACCGGATAATAAAAGTGAAATATCCCGAAGGAAATGTATTGGCTGCTTATGGCGAAATATACCAACCGGAGCAGCCCGCAACCGGGAACGGATTGTTTTGCGGCCAGCACTGTTGCCTGCATTCTCAAGACGGAACTTTACTGGTGTATAACAATAACTCCTGCAACCCAACATCCGTTCCGCAGATCATAGCCCTGGAGGAACCCGCTTCCGCAAATGAGGGATTGAAGAAAGTATGGGAATACCAATGTACTACCGAAGACAGCAGCGACAACTCGCAACTGAAGTATGGCTGGCCATCGGGCGGCAATATTGTGCAATTGCCGGACAACTCTTTATTTGCCTGCATGGGCGGCACTTACAGCAAGGTATTTATAGTGAACCACGATAAAAAAGTGCTGTGGAGCGCATTGCCGGAAAGATGGTACCCCGACCAGAAAAAATGGCTACCCGCGACCGGGTACCGGGCGAGTATCATTACCAACTACAAGGCTTTTGAAGCCCTTGTATGGAATGAAGAATTAAAAGAATGAGGATTGTTATTTTGTAATCGTCCCTTACATTTGCGCTTCAATTATTATCAATGGCTTTACTGAATTATCAACATACTGTTGCCAGCCGCTTTATGCGCTATGTGCAGGTGGATACACAAAGCGATCCCACATCAACATCTCAACCCTCAACGGAAAAACAAAAAGACCTTAGCCGCATATTGGTGAACGAACTACATGCAATAGGCATAGCAGACGCTACGCTGGATGAGCATGGGTATGTTTATGCCTCCATACCTGCTACGAGCGATAAAAACACACCTGTACTATGCTTTTGTTCGCATGTGGATACGGCGCCCGATTGCAGTGGCACGGGCGTAACGCCCATACTGCATAAGCAATACGATGGCAAAGACATTGTATTGCCCCACGACGCTACAGTGGTGATAAGCGCTGATAATCATCCCTACCTTAAAGAGCGTATAGGCGATGATATTATTACCGCATCAGGCACTACGCTGCTGGGCGCTGATGATAAGGCCGGCGTAGCCATAATTATGGACCTGGCTGATTACTTGGTGCAGCATCCTGAAGTGAAGCATGGCAAGATACGCATACTCTTTACGCCCGATGAAGAAGTGGGGCGCGGGGTAGCGGCAATAGATATGGCGAAGCTCGGCGCAGACTTCGGCTATACGCTGGACGGCGGAGAACGGGGCCACCTGGAGGGCGAAACTTTTTCGGCAGATGCTGTTGTGGTTACTTTTACCGGTATCAGTGTGCATCCCGGTTATGCTAAAGGTAAGATGGTGAACGCCATAAAAGCGGCGTCGGCATTTGTGGCTATGCTGCCAAAAGACGAATGGTGCCCCGAAGTAACGGACGGTATGCAGGGGTTTGTGCATCCGGTGGCCATAGCAGGCGGGCTGGAGCAGGCTACAGTGCAGTTCATAGTGCGTGATTTTGAAACAGCTAAACTGGCGCAGTATGAACAACGGCTGCGGGGTTTGGTGGATAAATCAGCGGAGCAATTTCCCGGCCTCACTACGGGTTTTGAGGTGAAGGAGCAATACCGGAACATGAAGGAGATATTGGACCAGCACCCGCAGGTAATGGAATATGCCGGAGCAGCGTATAAGCGCGCCGGAATCCCGGTGCAGCGCATGAGCATACGCGGCGGCACAGACGGTTCCCGGCTCTCGTTCATGGGCTTACCCTGCCCAAACCTGTTTACCGGCGAAATGGGCATACACTCCAAGCAAGAATACGTAAGCGTTCAGGACATGGAAAAAGCTGTGGAGGTATTAGTACACCTGGCGGGTATATGGGATGAACATGCTGGATAGCGCCTTTATGGGATTGGGGATTGGGATTGTTTTGTTTTGTTCGTTCATTTCGTCTGAATCACCGATTAATGGATTTCACTGATTTCTCGGAATGTTCATTAATAGTGTCTGTGTAATCCTTTGATCCGGTTGATCCGTGATTCACGGATATTTATTTAGTTGTGAAAATACATAATTATTAATATAGTCAGCAAAGAAGATTATTTCGGAATTAGGAATTAGTAATTGGGAATTTGGATTGTTACCGGTACATTCTCATTTAAAATGAGAATGGGTGTTGATGGCTCTGATATTGCGATGGGCTACACCCATCGCTAACATATTTTACCCTTTCAGGGCAATACCTGCAAATAAGAATGAGGGACATTAACCACTAATCATTAATCATTGACCATTAAAAATCACCCGTTTTTTTTCTTGCGGCTGTTTATTTCATCACGGATGTTTATGGCTCGAACATAGTCTTCCTGTTCCAATACTTTTTGAAGGAGTTTGTTGAGTTCTTCAATGCTCATGGTACCCATGTTGGAGTCGGGGATGGATTTGTTTACGGGTACTTTACCCACCTTTGGTTCGGCAATATCCGGCTCACCGGTATGTTCGGGTTGCTCTAAGTAGAGGCCGGCGGCTTCGAGTATGTTTTCGTAGGTGTATATTTTGCAGTTGGCGCGTACCGCCATAGCAAGGGCGTCGGAAGTGCGGGAATCTATTTCTATATTCTCATGGTCGTGGTGGCACACCAATTTGGAGAAAAATATGCCTTCCTCGAGTTTGTAAATAATCACTTCTATCAGCTCTATACCGAAGGTGGTCATAAAGTTTGCGAAAAGGTCGTGAGTTAGCGGGCGGCTGGGCTGCATACGCTCTAATGCCACGGCTATTGCCTGCGCCTCGAAACCACCGATAACAATAGGCAGGCGACGCAACCCGTCCACCTCGCCAAGCACTACGGCGTAGGAGTGGGTCTGCGTGATACTGTGAGATAAAGCTACAATTTCGAGTTCGATCTTTTTCATTTATGCTATTACTCCGTGAAGATAGTAATTTTTATAAAAAACGGCATACCAATATAATGTAAACAAAATAACTGTGCCACAGGTTTGCTAAAACAGGGTAGGGGCTTCGGGTTCGCCTGTTTCGTCGTCAAGTTCAGGTACCAGCACTACATCTTTCAGGTCTTCTCCTGCAAAGAAGCTGCCAACGGTCTTCCAGCCGGTAATGTCTATGGTGTCGTTCAGGGCTATTTGTGTTTCTTTCAGTTCTGTTTTTTTCTTGCCGGTACGCAGTATCACCACGGGTTCCTGTTGAGTGGTAACGAGTTTCAGGTAGTTGCCTTCGCCTTCTTTGATAAAAGAATACTTGCTTTTGAGCGTGGCGCTTTCAATCAGAAACCGTTTTGCGTTATACTGTTTTGACCTGGCGTCGAAATAAATAGCCGATATTACTTTTTTCGGGTTGAATTTTTCTATGATAAGGAGATTATCAATATCATATCTATTGGTCAGTTCAAAGTCTGTGACCTCATAACTGCCGTCTTTATAGAAGGCTATTATGCGGTCTTTCTCATCGAAGCGGCCCAGGAGTTTTCCTTTTTCATCTTTATTGAGCCTGCCAATTGTTTCATCGTACCATATTTTAGGGGCAGACAGGGTAGAGCGGCCTTTTTCTTTCAGCCTGATACTTTTTATGGGGTACTTGGTTACCTGGTTGCCCTGTGCGCTGCGGCCCTTTATTTCCAATTCTTCAAAATGGAAATCGAGCACTTTTGTACGCGCCTTGCTACCGGGTGAAAGGGTGATGGTAATAACTTCCGCTTCCCCGTTCGGGTTTGAAGAAAAGTGAGTGACCCGGCTGCCGGGGTTTCCCTTGGTGAGGTCGTACTCCTTATCGCGCGTAACCCCGGTTACATTAAAACGCTTGCCGTAGGTGATGCCGGTTTTACCATCCATATACAGCATATTGTAGGTGGTGCGCTCATCATTTTTCTGGAAGATGGCCAGGTGTTCTATGTTCTTCCCCACAAATGTTTTATCGGCAACTTTGGTAACGAGCATTTTGCCGTCTTTGCGGAAAACGATAATGTTATCAAGGTCGGAGCAATCGAAAGCAAATTCGTCTTTCTTCAGCCCGGTGCCTATGAAGCCTTCTTTGTAATTTACATATAGCTTGGTGTTGGCTATAGCTACTGTTGTGGCATGTATGGTCTCAAAGGGACGTATCTCTGTTTTGCGTTCACGGCCCTTGCCGTATTTTTTCAGCAGGTTCTCGTAATAACGTATCGCAAAATCGTTGAGATTGGCAATGTGGTTTTTCACTTCGGCTATCTCGGCTTCCACGCCTTTTATGTGTTCATCGGCTTTAAAAGTATCGTACTTACTTATGCGCTTGATGCGTATTTCCGTGAGTTTAACGATGTCGTCCTGGGTTACCGCGCGGCGCAGTTTCTTTTTGTGCGGTTTTAATCCGTCGTCAATGGCTTTCAGCACGCCTTCCCAGGTGGTTTGTTCTTCAATGTCGCGGTATATGCGGTGTTCTATGAAGATCTTTTCCAGCGAAGAATAATGCCAGTCCTCATCCAGTTCTCCAAGTTTTATTTCCAGCTCACGAAGCAGCAATTTTTTGGTAAAGTCAACCGAGTGGCGCAGCAGGTCGCCTGCGCCTACAAAGTGCGGCTTATCGGCAATAATGATACAGGCATTCGGGGAAATGGATATTTCACAGTCGGTAAATGCGTAAAGGGCGTCAATGGTCTGGTCGGTGGATACGCCGGGCGCAAGTTGCACCGTGAGTTCCACATCTTTCGCGGTATTATCGGTAACGCTTTTTATTTTTATTTTACCGCTTTCATTCGCTTTCAGTATGCTGTCTGTAAGTTGCGTGGTATTGATACCATAAGGTACATCCCTTATGGCTAATGTTTTTTTATCCACCTCTTCTATACGCGCCCTTACGCGCACTTTGCCGCCGCGCGCGCCATCGTTGTAGTTGCTTACATCTATCATTCCCCCGGTCATAAAGTCGGGGTAGAGTTCAAACTTTTTTCCTTTCAGGTGTTTTATGGCGGCGTCTATCAGTTCGCAGAAATTGTGCGGGAGAATTTTGGTGCTTAAACCAACGGCTATGCCCTCTGTTCCCTGCGCCAGCAGCAGGGGGAACTTCATAGGCAGTGTTACGGGTTCATTTTTGCGGCCATCGTAGCTGAGTTGCCATTCGGTGGTCTTTGCATTAAAAGCCACTTCCAGTGCGAACTTGGATAACCTTGCTTCAATATAGCGTGGAGCAGCAGCGCTGTCGCCGGTGCGCACATCGCCCCAGTTGCCCTGTGTTTCTATAAGAATATCTTTTTGCCCCAACCCCACAATAGCATCGCCGATAGAGGCATCGCCATGGGGGTGGTACTGCATACTCTGGCCTATGATGTTGGCCACCTTGTTAAACCGGCCATCATCCATTTCCTTCATGGCATGGAGAATGCGCCGCTGCACGGGTTTCAGGCCGTCTTCCACAGCCGGAACCGCGCGCTCCAATATTACATAGCTGGCATAGTCGAGAAACCAGCTTTGGTACATTTCATTTATCATTACCGAGGCCTGCCCGGCAAATTCATTCTGTTCGTCCATTTATTACCCCGCTCAATAATTACAGGTTGCAAAATAAATCATAGCTGAATAAGAATGAGGATTTTTTTTACCACCTGCTGTGGATAAGAATAAATTCCTTATCTTTATACATTAAACTAAACCAAAACTATGAAAAATAACCCTATTTTATTGTCCTTAATTATTGTTTCTGTTATTACCTCGGCGATCTGCTGGCAGGCTTGTAAAAAATCAGGTAAAAATCCGTTGATTCCCGGTTGCGGGGTGATGGTGGGGTTTGAACCGACAACAATAATGCTGGTTTTCAATAATGTAAATAACCCGGCTGATGTTGATACGGCTGTTTCCACCTACTATTCCCCAAATGCCAATACGCACAATTATGATCTTTCAAAAGCGCATATGACTTTATCTGCAAATGCCAGCTATCATGTGCAGGTGTTGTTTTTTAATATGAATTACCCGGTTACTTCATCTTCCTTTAATGCTACACCGCTTGTGCAGGAAGAGGGAAATGTGCATCTTATCTGCTTTTCAGACAGCGTTGACCTCTATGGTCACTTAGGCGCTGATATATACTGGACGTGGAAAGACCTTGATAATAATAAAACGCCCTTGCCTATAGGTTTGGTTGACAGTTTCCATACCGGCGCAGACAGCGCCTGCGGCATATGGAATACAACGCTGCACCACCAATATCTTATCAAGAACGGCGATTGCGCGCCGGGATATATTGATCTACAGGTATCGGATACCGTATTTGTTAGTCCGAGTAAGGGGTAATACCAATTCCAATTTCTCCAAAAACCCTACTGTGTCTTGTGCATCAATACATTTTTAGGCTGCTCATTGATGAGGGGCGTTTGTGAGGCAGCGGGGTCTTTCTGGTAAAACTCGAATGCCTTACGGAAGATGGGTTTAAATATCATTTCCTGTATCATCACGGTATCCTGTGCATTATTGATGATTGCATACATACGGTCTGCATCATAATCATCAGGTACATCGGGGTCGCTGGTTGTCAGGTTCTTGCTGCGTTTGTTTATGGGCATCCAGTAAACATCTGCGTGTTGGCGTTGCCCGTGAATGCTGGTTATATCAATAGTGGCTCGTTTAGGCGCTTGTTCCAGGTTGCTGCGCGTATCGTTAAATCCATCCAGGAAGCCTTCGCAGTTCACGTTTGTGAAATACTTGAGGTAAACACCAATGCGGCGGGTATTCAGCGGGTCCAGGTGTTTAGTTACATTGGTATCTGCGGTTACAGTAAAACTGCCATTGCCCCGGTCAATGGTAAATGAATTGATGGGGTTGTCGGCATATTGAACGGAAACACTTTTTATATCATCGGGGGCAATATTAAAAACAGTCCTGTCGCGCCAGTCTTTCATGTTTGTGGTATAGCGTGCTGTAAGGTAGCCGGTAAAGCCCTGCACCTGCACTACGTAGGGTGTTTTTGCGCCTTCCATCAGCATGTTGGTACCGGTATTATTCATAGCTGCGCCGCCAACATAAAACACCCTCATTTTCTTCCCGTCTCTGTCATATATCTCCACTTTTTTACCATCGGTGGAGAGGGTTTTTATTACGTTATCATAGGCTTTCTGCGTTACCGGGTATAAAGGGGTTTGCTTGGTTAGTGTTGTCAGTATCATGTTCAGCGTGCCTGGCAGGGCTTTACATTTTTTATTCACTATCCAGCCGCTGTCAGTGCGCTCCACCAATACATTTTGCCCGTCATAGTCCACAATATATATCTTCCCTATAGCGGCAGTGTCTTTAATATTAAAACCCGCCTCCGATTCGCTGTAGGGGCTGTTGCTTTTTTTAAACAGTAAGAAATACACCGCGCCGCCGAGCAGGGCAAGTATAAAGAGATATAATAGTGTTTTGCCCATATTATGATGCAGGTTTTACTTTGTCATTGTTCTTTACCTCGTACCTCCGCTTCCTGAAAAAGAAATATGCGGAAGCGAATACCAGCACCATTGCTATCGGTATGGCTACATTCACAAACTGCCACATTGTTTTTTCATCTTTAGCTCTCCCGGTATCCAGCAAGCGCAATTTCACATCTTTTGACCGCGCTTCCAGTATGCCCGAATTATCGGTGAGGTATTCGAGGCAATTGAGCAGGAAGTCTTTATTGGCAAAAAAATCGCCGGTGTATTTATAATAGCCGATTGGCAATACCCCATCTTTAGCGGTATAATCATTATTAAAAATATTCCCTGCCGATATTACGATCATGCTCGTATTGCTGTCGGTTTTTGGTTTGAATGTATCTTTTAAGGAATCCAGAGTATGCAGGTATTCAGGCGCTAACTTATGCTCATAAACCGAATGGAATTTACCTTCGAGTAATACTGCAACTGGCAGATACGATTTTGGGAACATTTCATTTTTCAATGGATAGTTCATCATGGAAAGGCTCACCCGTACCGGCGACCTGGCGCTGAGACTATACTTGGAGGAATGGAGCAATATGGTTTTTTTGATACCGGAGGCTTTTATCGTATCAATACTGTTGGTGAAACCGCTCATTAAAAAATCCATGTTCTTCACAATAGGGTGGTCGGAAGTAGGATTTAACCTGGGGAAGTAAACCCATTCGTGCATTTCTACCTGGCTGGTGCCTTCCGATGTGCGGGGAAGAGGCAGGTCCTGACGGTCTTCAATAAGGTCATTATTCACACGAACGCCGTATTTGAACAATATATCGTCTAAGTTGAGGCCGTATTCCAGGGCTATGGTCTGCGGGGAATGAACAAGGCTGTCTAACGATACATTCAGGTTATTGACTATCCACAGCACATGGCCGCCACGCATCACATATTGGTCTATTTTCAGCTTATCGGGGCCAATAAACGGAATTGTGGGTTCGTTAATGATAACAGCGTCGTAGGCAATGGAAATGGGGTGGTGTATGCGGGACAGGTCAACGGTATCGAGGGTATAATTAGCGCTGATGGTATGCAGCATATCGAAAGTCTGTATGCCCAGTTCTTCATTGTTGCCGGTAAGGTAGGCAATGCGCGCCCTGTCGCGGCGGCCTAACTGGTTAATGGCGTTTGCGAATTTATACTCCAAACTTGCCTCGGCATAACTGATATTCTGTGCAAAGCTACCCTGGTGGTTTTCCAATAAGTTCACCGCCATTTCCTTGCCATTATACTGCACAAGCGCGTAAGGAAAGAACACTTTCATGGAGTACCCTTCTTCATCATCGTCTTTCGTGGGTAGCTGCCGCAGCCATATACCTTTCTCGCTGAGATCCTGGGCTATTAATTTCTGGTCGCTTTCACTTTTTCCTTCCAGGGGGTTAGTGAAACGGAATATGACCTTATTGCCTGCAATATCTTTAAATGAACGGAGGCATTCCCGCACGGCCTCTTGCAAGCGTTGCAGTTCAGCAGGGAATTTGCCTTGCAGGTAAACATCCACCACAGCTACTTCCGGCATATTTCTCAATAGCTTTTTAGTAGGGGTGGACAGCGTAAATCTTTTCTCACTCGTAAGGTCTAACCCGGTATGAAAATAAGAAGCCAGCACATTCACGCAAACCAGTATAGCCGCCATGATAACGATGCGTACCAGCGCCTGCCGTTGCCGTTGATTCTTATTTGGTGTTTGTGTAGCCATATGCTTAATACCGCTGCCCTAAGCGCCTTTTGTGCGGCTGTTGAGCGAAAAACGGGTAAGTGATATAAATAATATTATTATTGATAAAAAGTAAACCACATCGCGGGAATCTATCAGCCCCCGGCTGATGGAGTTGTAATGAAACTCCATGCCTATCATGCTTAAATAATAGTCAATCCCTTCGGAGAATCTGGGTAATTTGCTCAGTTGCTCAAAGCCGGTATATAACAGATAACAGGCGAGCAGCGATATGAGGAACCCCACAACCTGGTTTGCGGTAAGCGAAGAACAAAAAATACCCACAGCGCCGAAGGTTGCCGCAAGGAAAAACAAACCAATATAAGAGCCTATGACCGCACCTGAATCAATAGTAATATCGGGCAGGGTAAGATTGCTGATGGTATATACATAGACGAGGGTAGGCAAGAGGGCGAATAATATGAGCGCGAGGGTAGCGAGGTACTTACCAAGAATGATACTAATATCGGTAAGTGGTTTAGTGGACAGCCACTCAATAGTGCCGGACTTAAATTCATCGGCAAAGGAGCGCATGGTAACCGCCGGCACCAGCAATAGCAGCAGCCAGGGCGCGATCTCGAAAAAACGCTCCATTGAGGCGTATCCGTAGCCCAGTATGCTGTATTCGGGAATGATCCATAAAAACAGGCCGCAGGCTACCAAAAATACCAGCAACGCCACATAGCCGACTATGGAACTGAAAAATGAATTTATTTCCTTAATGAAAATACTACGCATTATGCTAAACTGTTCAGGGGTGGGCAAATATAATAAAATGCCCCTCGCTTTCAGTGGTTTAGGGGAATAGTAAAAGTTAAAATTTGGACGGCACCGGGATAAGCTGATATAAAATCACCACTTTAAAATGCTAACTATAGTATGTGGCATAAGTGATGGGCTACATATAGCTTTGTTCAAGATTACGGTACATGCAAAAGAAGAAAGACATTCTTATACAATTTGGCGAAAATGTCAGGAAAGAAAGGTTAGCGCAAAAACTTTCGCAGGAAGAATTAGCTGACCTGGCTGGTCTTCACAGAACGTATATAGGAATGATAGAACGTGCTGAAAAGAATATTACGTTGACAAATATTGAGAAGATTGCAAAAGCATTGAAGGTCAACATAAATCAACTTTTAAAGTGACATTATGCCGGAATCACCATATGATGGAAAAGATATTGAGCAATGGGGCGGGATAACTGATACCCTTATAAAACTACATCCATTAAAGCCAGATGAAATCGTTGAGATAGTTTTAAAATCTTGGGATGATATATTTAACTCAAAGATTGGCTCCTTTCAAATTGGCAAAGAAATTTTTCCTGCTCCTCAAATGCTCAGTTTTTTTCTGCACGAGCTGATAGCGCATAATTTGGGTTTGAAATATCCTGATTTATATAAAGTGGGTACTGAAAAGAGCGAAAAAGACGTCCATTCGATTAAGGAACCGCTCCATTCAATTGAGATTAAAGCATCTTCTCATCCGAATCAAATATTTGCAAACAGAAGTTCAACCGCAATCAGTAAAAGGACAAAAGGACAAAAATGGATATTTTATTACCGTAAATTTTGAAAAATTTGCTGATGCTAAAGGAAGAAAACCAGAGATACTGTTAATTCGGTTTGGGTATCTCGAACATATAGACTGGGTCGCACAAAAAGCACCTACAGGTCAGCAGGCGAGGTTATTACCAGACGTTTATTTACACAAGCTAAATATAATTTATCAAGCTAAAAAGCCAGAGTAAGTTCCATTTCTTTTACTCTCTGATTTTTTTGTACTTCTATAAGACGGTCTTTTATTGTTTCGCAATAATCTTTCCTGATCTCAAAACCTATGGAATACCTGTTGTTCCTGGCACATACTTCTGCGGTTGTGCCTGAACCCATAAAAGGGTCTAAAATGAGGTCATTAGTATCTGTAAAGCCTAAAACTAATCTTGTTATCAGATCAGTTGGAAACTGTGCCGGATGATTTGTTCTTTCTTCTGATGAACGGTTGGCGCCAGATGTTACTTTTGCAATTTGCCATACATCAGAGGGGTTCTTACCTAAAGTATTGCAGCGTAATTTTCCATTCTTTTTCTGGTACGGATATTTTACATCAGGGTCCCTGATGTCATCTAAATTGAACGTATAATTGTCTTTATCTTTTACGTACCAAAGTATCTTCTCATTTCTTGGCGATAAATATTTTTTTGAAGCAACACCAGCCCCGTAATTCCACACAATTTCCTGGTTCAGGTAAAAATGTATTTTGTCCCATATCAAGTAAGTAATTGGAATTGCTTTGCCAGTATTCTCTATCTCTAAATACCCTACATTCAATAAATAGCATCCATTTTCTTTGGTTAATTTATAGATGGAATTGCTGACTTCTGAAAGCCAATTAATAAACTGTTGAAGCGGTAAAATGTCTTCGTACTCTTTACCAATATTATAAGGTGGGCTTGTAATGGTTGCATCAACTTTAATGCCTGAATTTAATAAAATTTCCAAACCGGTTTTGCAATCCATATTGTAAATGATGGAATAATCGTTTACAAAGTATGGTTCTCCAAGCGCGTTCTTAATAAGCTCAAATCTGTTCAACATTTAGCTAACTTTAGTATGCAAATTTACTTATTCAAATTTACAAGGAAAACTTGATTTATCAACATCGGTTGATAAAATGATTACGGGAATAGTAAAAGTTGGTATTTGATTGGGGAATGTCGGGAATTATTATTGCGGCATTTGTTATAACTCATTGAGCAATTGTTGCAAGGTTTTTGGCGTCAAGGTTCCGGCTTCTATTTCTTCTACCTCTTTCAATGCTTTTTTTAATTTTTTAAATTGAATATTTGCCTTCCGTTTAGCGGAAGATTTCAAATGCTCTCTTATCTTACTTGAGTTACTCATTTTGAAACAAATCTCATGTTTTTACTGATTAAACAACCTTGCTATAAAGAACGCCGCTGCTGCTGCCAATGAGCCAATGAGCATTACCCGTATGGCTCCGCTCCAGGGGTTCTGGCCGGTAACTTTTGCTTTAAAAAATCCAAAGACAAAGAGACAAAGTACCGTGATAATAGCAGACCATTTAAGCCCGTCAATGGGTACTGTTGTAAAGATATAAGGAGATAAAGGTACCAGCCCGCCAACAATGTAAGACAGCCCGATGTTCATGGCGCTTTTCCTTGCACGTTTTGCATCTGGTTTTTCAAGGCCCAGTTCGTAGCGCATCATAAAGTCCACCCACTTTGCTTTGTCTTTAGCCATTTCTTCCACTACCTGGCGTTGGGTTTCTTCGGTCATACCCATTTCCGCGAATATGACGCGCACTTCCTCTTTTTCTTTTTCCGGCAGGTTATCCACTTCCCATTCTTCTCTTTTCTGTTCGGCATTGTAGTGGTCTATTTCTGTTTTCCCGGCCAGGTAGCCGCCAAGCCCCATAGCTATGGAGCCGGCTACAATTTCGGCAAGCCCTGCGATAACAATAATGTGGGTATTGGTCACCGCGCCGCTAAGCCCCGCCGCTAACGCAAAAGGCACGGTAAGCCCATCGCTCATACCTATAACAATATCTGTAACCAGTTCCGAGCTATGGAAATGCTCTTCGTGGTGCGCCTGCTGTGCCATTATTATCTTTTATGGATGTGAAAGTAGCTAAAAACTGGCGTAAGGAATATGATATTGGTCACCTATTAAAATAATAAACCGCGTTTTTTCATTTCATTTTTTACATGCTCCATTGATTCTTCAACAGTAAACCCTCTTATATTGCTTTTTATGTACTCTTCACGTCTTTTCTCCAGCATATCCAATGTTTCATCATCGAAGATGTTGCTGCCTTCGGCGCTATCGTGTTCGATCATTTTCATAATTTGGATTTTGCTCCTGTTTATTTGAAGAAATTGATGTACTCAAAAATGGGCATTTCCACATTCCCACATTTTCGCATTTGCACATTTTTCTAATGTATTTCGTGCATCAGTTTTCTTATCAATGGTGATGCAACAATTAAGACAACGCCAAGCACAAGCGCATAAACAGAAAGCCCTTTATAACCCTCGGTATAGGCCATGAGCTTATCGTGCAGGGTAGCGCCGGGGGTGGTTACCGACATATCTGCGCCAAATATGCCTGCAAAATATTGCCCATAAGCGCTGGCAAGGAACAGTAATCCCATCATCACGCCATGCAGCCTTTGCGGAGATAGCTTTGTCATTATAGACATGCTTATTGGCGACAGGCACAACTCGCCCAAAGTGATGACGAGATAAGCTAACGTAAATACATTCAATGAGGTCATGCCCTGTACATCGGCAAAGAAACGGGTGTAATAAAATATATAGAAAGCCAGGCTCACGAACAGGAACCCTAATCCGAATTTTACTACCGTATTCGGCTCAAACTTTTTCTTGTTCAGCCATAGCCATAGTAGCCCTACAAAAGGACTGAACAGAATTACAAAAAGGGAATTGGATGAATTGTTTATTGCATTCGGGTCAATGTTTAATCCTAAAACCTGGTGATGAAGATTATACCTCGCAAACAGGCTTAACGACCCACCGGCTTGCTCGAAAAATGCCCAGAAAAAAATGGAAAAAATGATAAACACCAGGGCAACCACTATCTTTTGCTGTATGTGGCTAAAGTAACGGAAAACACCAAAGAGAATATATGCCACAGCTACCAGGTCAATGAATATACCAACGCCAACTAATCCGGTAGCTGCATAAGAAGAACTATTACAATATGCAACAGCAGCTATAACGGGAAGTAACGTTATGGTGTACAATACTCCGCCTTTTCGTTTTTTCTCATTCAGGCCGCCGCACCTGAATATTTCATAAATAATATAAACCAAAGCAAGCGGCCCTATGGTGTACATGAATTTATCGGTATAGTCCGATTTTTGTACTAATAAAAGAATGAAGGGAATTATGAGCAGTGAACCCGCATAAACCATTATATCGTACAGCCTGATCTTATTTGTTGAGAATTTTCCGGCAAGAGGCGATAAGCCTATTGGCCCTAAAGTTCTTTTAGTAAAAATGAAAATTATTAATCCCAGCGTCATACCAATACCGGCTAAAGAAAAAGCAATATTCCAGGAATGGTTATTCCAAAATGGATTTGACCAGCCATGATAATCTGCTACATAAATACATAAAGCCCCGCCCACGAGCGCACCTATATTTATGCCTGAATAAAACAAACCAAAACCGGCATCCTGCCGGGGGTCTCCAGCTTTATACAACTGGCCTACCATTGTGGATATATTAGGCTTAAAAAAGCCGGTACCGACAATGGTGATACTGATACCAATATAAAACATATCATGGGGCGAGAAAGCAAGTGTAAAGCTACCGAGGACCATTAATATACCACCCCAGAAAGTTGATTTCCTGAAACCAAGAATCTTATCGGCAAACAGCCCCCCAACAAATGCGAGCGCATATACAAAAGCCTGTGTAGCGCCATATTGCAGGTTGGCGTCATGGTCATTCAGTTTCAGTTGCTCTACCATAAAAATAGTGAGCATACCCCTCATGCCATAAAACGCGAACCGCTCCCACATTTCGGAAAGAAACAGATACCAAAGCTGTTTTGGGTACTTGCCTTTAAAGTCTTGTATCTCTTCGAGCGTGAGTGAGTTTGTATTTTGTATGCTTGCCATTATAATTCTTTTGAAGTGCCAAAATAAAGGTTATTTCTAATTTTTTTTCAATAAAAAAGCGGGAGATTAGTGTCTCCCGCTTTTTAAAAATAAATATTGGGCTTAATTCGCTCCCGTTTTCTCCCGCACAATTTTTGCCAGCCACTTGCTCATGGCAAACATTATGCTGCCGGCTATAGCTGCGGCAATAACAAGGATCATGAAATAATACTTTTTGTCAATAAACGTATCCCAGAAGGTAGCCATTAATCCGGCTACTTTTCCTGCAATAGCATTAACAAGGAACCATGCGCCCATCATTAATGCTGTTAGCCGCGCAGGAGCCAACTTAGACACCATTGATAACCCTACGGGGCTTATCAGTAATTCGCCGACAGTAAACAAAGCATAAGTGCTGATTATCCAATACATTTCTGTTTTGGAATGGTATATATTTACGGACATTACCGCAAAGATCATTAACAGTGACGACAGGCCGGCTATCCACATACCCAAGCCTATTTTAACCGGTGTATTGGGTTCCCGTTTACGTTTCGCCAGCCAGGTAAATAATCCCACGACAAGCGGAGTAAATAATACTATAAAAAACGGATTAATGGACTGAAATATTTCTGTTGATATTAATTGTTCTTTGCCGCTTGCAGGCCATTGTTCTTTAGGCAGGTTCTGGAAATACGGATCAATGCCTTTCTCTTGTATGGTGTGGCCATTGGCGTCCGGTATTGCCCTGAAATATTCATCAACCTTCGTTACATCCTGCGGTTCCGTACTCGCTATTTGTATCATGCCAAATGGTTTTGTATAGGGCACCATTGCTTCGGGCATTTTGCGCGATGTATATTGGTCTGCCCATATGGTGAGGCCGGTGCTGTTTTGGTTATAAATAACCCAAAAGACAATAGACACAATAAAGAAAGCAAATAATGCCCCCAATCCGCGCTTATCTTCTTTTGTAGCCCGCACATAAAGCCCGATATAGAAAATGATAATGGGGATACAGGCAAACATAAATGCGTCATTTGAAGGGGTGCCGAATATGGGGTGGCCGATAATGTTTTTCATAAACCATCCTATTACGGCAGCAATAGCAGCAGGAAGGAAAACGGAGCCGAGTATTTTGCTCATAGGCATATCTTCCTTTTCCATTTTCTTCTTTATATCGCCGTCTTTCACATGCCTCATGCCAATGATAAACCATACCAGGGCGATGGTCATACCCACGCCTGCTGCGGCAAACGCATAACCCCAACCATAATTGTTGCGCAAGTAGGCGGCAACGAAATTGCAGGCAAAAGCTCCGAGGTTTATACCCATATAAAAAATGCTGTAAGCCACATCTTTTTTAGGCTTCAGGTCTTCCCGGTTATAAATATTACCGAGGAGCGTGCTGATGTTTGGTTTGAAAAAGCCATTGCCGACAATTATAAATAACAGTGCGCAATACATGGCGGTATCGCCGGGCAGCGCTAATGTATAATAGCCTAATGCCAGCAAAGCGCCCCCAACTATAATAGCTTTGCGGTAGCCCAGGTAACGGTCTGCAATAAGGCCCCCGATAAAGGGTGTGAGATATACTAAGGCTATATAAGAACCTACCAGGTCGGCAGCCATCTTTGTATCAAAACCCTTTCCTCCATGGCTTTTGGGGTCTATTAAATACAAAAAGAAAATACCCACCATCAGGTAGTATCCAAACCGTTCCCAAAGTTCGGTGCCGAATAGTACCCACAAGCCGCGTGGGTGGCCTTTTGGTTTTTCATTCGATGTACCCGCTAACTGGATAGGGGTTGTACCCATTTCTTGTTCTAGTTCCATAAAAATTGTTGATTGCGGTTACAAAATAAATAAAATAATCAGGGTTGTGCATTTTTTTTGCTTTTTTTGCTGAGAATTGAATAAAATGAGCAACGAGCTACCAATTAATATTTTTAACAGGCTCATTATCCGTATTAAATAAAATATACTTACCTTTGTAGAAATGAATTTCTATGATCTCATTTCAAGAAGCGCTCAAACAGATTGACCCGGAAAAGATAGCTTTGATTCGGAAAAATCTTCCATCCAGCAACCGGTATGATTCGGAACAAATGACTTCAGAAGAGCTTCGCAAATACATCGTTGATGAAAAATATATTGAGAAGGATATAAATAGCATTAATGGGGTATTTGTAAAAATAAAGAGAAGCTCTAACGGGCATTTTCTGGGCAGGCATATTGTTCCCGTCAAGCATGTAAAGGTGTCTGCAAAATAGTTCACAACTCTATACTTCCTCCTGTTCAATAACGAGGTATCGCTCTCCTATGATCTGTTGCCAATAAAATTTCAGAACTCTAAAGTTTGTTCCTGCCGGGAAAAGCACTTCCTGCTCAACAATGTTTTTAAAATGAGGCCCCCAATCAGATAGTTCATGTACTACTCTGCCTGTTTTTGAGACAGTAAAGAAGAGCGTTTTATACAAATCATTACCTCTGCCAGCAAAATCAACTGCGGTGTTGATATCGGTAGAAGTAGATAAGTAAAATTCCTGTGTATAATCATTGTGCGAAGAAGCTAAACTTTGATAATCTTTTACCGCAGAAACCGGCAGTTTTGTACCTCTGTATGTTACGCCTGTATATGGTGGCAATTTTGAAAGAGCATAGTTCAAAAAGCGCATATTAGACCTTGAAAGTTCATCAATTGCCCCACTGTGGATTTTTTGATTTAATGACCTGTAACCTTGTTTTGTATAATTGTAAATTGCGGCCATTTCATTGACTGTCATGTATGAGTATGATCCTGGAAATGTTATAGCTGAAATAGCAGCTATCGCATTTTGAAAAAATGTTTCTGCAAGCAATAATTTTTCATCTTCCTTGTATTCAGGATACATAACTAATACTGCCAGGGTTTAAGGGGATATCAGAGTGCTTTAACTGCCAAAATAAATAAAATAATCAGGGTTGCGCATTTTTTTTGCTTTTTTTGCTGAGAATTGAATAAAATGAAAAATATCCTTCTTCTCGGATCAGGTGGCCGCGAGTGTGCGCTCGCCTGGAAATTGAGCCAAAGCCATCTTTGTGGCAGTTTCTATATAGCGCCGGGCAATGCCGGGACAAGCCAGTATGGTATAAACCTTCCTTTTTCTTACAACGACTTTGAAGCCATAAAAAAAGCCTGTATTGATTACAAAATAGACATACTGATACCTGGCCCGGAAGAACCGCTTGTGGCGGGCATTTACGATTTCTTTAAAAACGATCCTGTGCTGAAACATATCATAGTTGCAGGGCCATCGAAAGAAGGTGCACAATTAGAAGGGAGCAAAGCATTTTCCAAGAAATTTATGGAGCGGCATAATATACCCACGGCCGCATACCGCGAATTTACCGCTGACAGTTTTGAAAGGGGCGTAGCCTATATAAAACGCAGCGAACCGCCTATAGTGATAAAAGCCGATGGCCTGGCCGCAGGAAAAGGAGTGGTGATAGCGCAGAGTATTGCCGATGCGGTAAAGGCGTTCCGGGCAATGGTGATGAATGAGCAGTTTGGCGATGCCAGCAAGAAGGTGGTGATAGAGCAGTTCCTGGATGGGATAGAACTTTCGGTATTTGTGCTTACCGATGGCGAAAATTATATACTGCTTCCCGAAGCTAAGGATTACAAGCGCATTTACGAAGGTGATAAAGGGCCGAATACCGGTGGCATGGGCGCTATATCTCCCGTGCCTTTTGCTGATAATGTTTTTATGCAAAAGGTTACAGAGCGGATCATACAGCCTACCATCAATGGCCTGAAGAAAGAAAATATTACCTACCAGGGCTTTATTTTCTTTGGCCTGATAAAAGTAAAAGACGAGCCTTTTGTAATAGAATATAACTGCCGCCTGGGCGACCCCGAAACAGAAGTGGTGATACCCCGCCTTGAAAATGACCTAGTGGAACTGGTATTGAAAATGAATGAAGGCAGGCTGAATGAAGTTGCGGTGCAGCACAGCCATAGAGCGGCAGCGGCGGTTATGCTGGTATCGGCGGGCTATCCCGGCGATTATAAGAAGGGCAGGGTAATGACGGGTTTTGACAAGGTGAAGAACAGTTTGTTATTTCATGCCGGTACTATCAATAATGGCCCCCATATTGTTACCAATGGCGGACGGGTTTTAGCGGTCACTTCTTATGGGGAGAACATTAAAAAAGCGCTTGAAAAGTCATATGAAAATGCTGCGCTTATTGAGTATGAAGGCAAGTATTACCGGCAGGATATTGGGTGGGAGTTTTGATGGGGTCATTTCCAGATTTGACAACCCCGAAATTTCGGGGTTGACAAATCTCCATTTGTATTTGTCCTTATTAATATCTATTTTTAGCAAAACCGCTATTGCAATATTTCTTACAATGATAACCGTTATAAATATCTAATTATGAAAAGATACTTTACCTCCAAAATAGTTTTATTGGCATTATCTCTTTGCTGCATTGGCTTTGAAAGCTACGCTACTGCCTGGTCAACTGGTATTTCGGGAGACGTCAATACACTCTCTAACTGGACTAATGGAACAACATCTCCAACAACTTTCGCAACTCCCGGAGACAGGTGGACAATTACCCAGCCTATGACAATGAGCGCTACAGCAACGTGGACGGTAGGTACAGCATCTGCAATCCCTGATACCCTTTTTTTTATTAGTGTCGGATCTCTTAGTATAACCGGTGCAGGCGCCACCGCTACAATTAATGTTTATGGAGATCTGAATATGAATGGAACTTATACACTGATGGGAGCTGGTGGTACCCCTGTTATCAATATTTATGGCGATTTCATTATGGGATCCGGAACATTTAATCCCATAGGCGCTGGAAATATCTTTACTATTAATACTCATGGCAATTTTACTATGTCAGGTGGCAGCATTAATTTAACCGGCGCTACTACTGTTTCAAATCTAAATATGTATGGCAATTGTAGTTTTAGCGGTGCTTCCGCAATATCTTATTCCGGTGCAGGGGCGTCCAGTAATATTCACTTTTCACTTCCTGCTACATTGGGTACCATGTTAATAGACAATACCGGCACAGGCGCATGGTCTGGCACTAATGCCTATGTAGATGCTCATTGTACCGCACAGTTGGGTGGTAACTTCAGTACAATGGGTGGACCTTCTTATGGATTAACAGTGAACGGCACACTTATCTGCTCAGGCGCAATGGTAAATGGCACAGGCATATTTAATTTAAGCAGCGCCGCTACGCTCGAAGTGGGTACCAGCGCTGCCGGCATCAATGGCTTTATAACAAATACAGGTACAAAAACGTTCAGCCCCAGCGCCAACTATGTGTTTAACGGCATTGGGGGAGGACTTACAGGTACTTATTTGCCCACTGTTCTTGTTGCTCCCGATACAATTACTATAAATGTCACTGGACCTGGGACGGCTGTATTGCTTTCACAAGTTACTTCAACTACAGGTACGCTTCTATTCAGAAGCGGTTGTCTTGATGTAGGCTCTTGGTGGATTACAGTACCAGGTATTCCTTCTGCTGTAATAGGTGCAGGCCCAACCAGCTATGTTATTGGCACCCTGATAAAACCTATTACCGGTTTCACCTCGGTGAATTTTGAAGTGGGCGATGCAGACTATGCACCAATGCTGATTACGTTGAGCAGCGTAGGTACCGGTGGTAGCCTCGGAGTCAGGGCTAGTAGTGGCCTGCTTCCTTCTCCTTATATGACCACTTCAGGGATTTCAACTGCCCATGTAGTAAACCAACATTGGCTATTAGGTAATAACAGTGCAGCCGGGCCAACAACGATTTTCCCCAAAGCCACCTATGATTTTGCTGATATTATCGGAGGTACCAACGATTCATTCGTGGCAAAGGAATTTTTGGCCACTACATGGTCGCCAACTATATATGCCGCTACAAATACCTCATCACCTTACACATCTGCTATAAGTTTTGCTTTAGCAACATTATCATCCGGCTTTTTTGTTTTTGGTAATTTATCTTGTAGCGCCGATTCTATAATGGGCGGCTCAACGGTTTGTGCCGGGGCTACGACATCATTAACTGACTCCACTGCCGGGGGTATATGGTCCAGCAGCTCGCTCACTGTTGCAACCATAGGTTCCACAGGTATGGTTACAGGAGTATCTGCGGGTACAGATGAGATTACTTATACTGATTCAACCTGCTCTGTAACAACAACGATTACCGTTAACCCGGCCCCAAATCCCGGTATCATCAAAGGAAAAGATACAGTATGTGTTGGCTATACCATTGCATTAACAGATACTGTTTCCGGTGGCGCGTGGACAAGCGGCAGCCCTGCGATAGCCATGATTGGCACTACTGGGATAGTTTTAGGGGTAGCGGCAGGCCATGCTACTATTTCCTATACTGTCTCCAACGATTGCGGTACCAAATCAGATACCTTTCAGGTAAAGGTGCTTACGGCTACATTGGGTTATTGTACCCGTGTGGGCGTGTCTATGGTTAACCCAACAACTACGGAATTGCAGTTATTCCCTAATCCGAATACAGGGCAATTTACCATGAACCTTTCATCAGAATATGATGAAGCAGTGCAGGTGGCAGTTACGAATATAGTGGGAGAAAAAGTGAAGGAATTCACATCCATTACCAATAAGGAGACGACTATAACACTTAATGCTGCACCCGGCATATACTTATTGATGGCAACTACAGAGCATGGCAGGTTTGTAGCAAAGGTGGTGATAAAATGATTAAATTTGTCTTATGACTGCTGCACAGAAATACAAGATACAGGATTTGATAGAGCAAATTGAAAAAGTGGATAAAATGATATTGTTTCATGCGTCCAATCCTTCAAAAACATCTCTTGACCAATATGAGTACATGAAGAAACGGTTTCTTAACGAACTGATTGAAGAATTAATGAAAATACAAGACATCTCAAAATACAATTTCAAGTTGATTTATCTCGCAATTAATAAGTATTACCCTGAATTAATACAGACTGCAACAAACAAGAAAAAGGATAGCACAAAAATTAATAAGCAACTTAAAGAATTGCAAGAATTAGAAGCTGTACTTGTAGCATAGCTATTCACGCCCAGTTCAAAAATCTCATTTGCGTATTTATAACCGGGCAATTCCAGCCTTTCTACTTTTCAACTATCTTTGTTACAAATGAACTTACGATGGACCAAATGAATATAGTATCGTTGCGCCAAGCCAATATATACCAGGGTAACAGTTTAGTGCTTAATAATGTGAACCTGGAAGTGGATAAGGGTGAGTTTATTTACCTGATCGGTAAGACGGGAACGGGGAAATCGAGTTTATTGAAAACATTGTATGGCGACCTGTACCTCAACGAAGGAGAAGGAAATGTGGCAGGGTTCGACCTCAAAGACCTTACCTGGCAAAAGATACCCTTGCTGAGGCGCAACCTGGGTATTGTATTCCAGGATTTCAGGCTGCTTACAGACCGCGATGTATATCACAACCTGGAGTTTGTATTAAAAGCCACCGGGTGGAAAGATAAAGGACTGATGAAGGAGAAGGTGGAAAATGTGCTGTCGAAAGTGGGACTAAAGAATAAGGGGCCTAAAATGACCTATGAAATGTCGGGCGGGGAGCAGCAGCGTGTGGACATAGCAAGGGCTTTGCTCAATAACCCGAAGCTGATACTCGCCGATGAGCCGACGGGCAACCTGGACCCGGATACCACTGATGAGATCATGCAACTGCTGTTTAATATTTGCCGCGATTACCAGACGGCTTTTATCATGGCTACCCACGATTATACAATTATACAGAAGTACCCAGCGAGGGTGGTAAAGATAGAACATGGGATGGTAAAAGAGATAAGCGCGGCAGGGGTGTAGCTGAACGGTAAAAAATTTTTTTTTCAGCATTACTAATTCTATAATAGTAGTTTCGCTGTCAGTACCACCCTTCTGGCAGTCAGACGGCTGAAACGTTGCAGATTATGCGATTTGTCCCTCAACGAAACGCCCGTCTGACCGCAAAAAAGCGGTACTGACGGGGTTTCTACCTGATTTTTTTATCGAATACACGTTAAACTATACTTCGCACAGTATGAATTAGTGCGTTCATCCATTTTTCACGTTTTCACATTACACCTGATTTTTACATTATCAGGTCATCGGTAAAATTTCGTTTTCTTTTTTCCTGTGAAAATTTCGCAGCATTATATTCATCCGATCTATTGCGGGGTATGGAAAGGCTTTTCCATTCTTCCTTACTGCGAATTTTAGAGATATACACTATCTGCCCGACGTGATAAGAATAATGGGCTATCTGCCGGTTGATAGCCTCCAGTATGGTATGTCCCTCATTGCGGATGTAGATGATCTTTTCCAGGTTGTCGTCTGTGATACTATTGAGCGCGTCAAACAGGCATTGCCAGCCTTCATTCCACAGCTTTAATAAGTATTCACGGCTTATTTCTTCCTGCTCAAATTCCGCATCACGCTGCCGCCAGGGCTTTTCGCCATCTGTGGTGAGGAAGTCTGTCCAGCGGCTGAGCATATTGCCCCACATATGTTTCACTATGGTAACAATGCTGTTACTGTTTTCATTGGCGTGCCAGTTCAGGTCTTTATCATCAACCTGGGCCATAGCTTTCTCGCCAAGTTGTTTATACATCAGGAACTGTCGCTTTGCGCTGTCTAAGTATTGTATCATAAACCCCAAACCCCTAAAGGGGCTTCTCCATGTTATCTAAACCCCAAACTTCTAAAAGGGGCTTTAACCCCCAACCCCTAAAGGGGGCTTCCCTTACTATTTATGTGTTTGGAAGTTTGTTATTTTTAAAAATAGTTAAATAGTTTTCTAAAGTTTAATCATTTTGACAAAACTAAATGCTTGGTTCCCCTTTAGGGGTCAGGGGTATCGCATGATTCCAGTTATTTATGTCTGGTACGATACCTTTGCGGATATTGTACAGTTCGTTTTGTAACTGGTACATCATAGCATCCGGCTCTATGTAGCATTTGTATTCCTTGTGGCCAATGGCAATGATCTCTATTGGGGCTACAACAGCGGCAGTGCCTGCGCCGAATGCTTCCACACGCTTGCCTTCTTCAAACGCTTGTACCAGTTCGTGGTAGCTTATATGTCTTTCTTCCACAGCAATTCCTTTTTCTCTCGCTAAGGCAAGTAAGGTATCACGCGTAACGCCATCCAGTATAGTACCCGAAAGCTGGGGAGTAACCAATACATTGTCTAAATAGAACATTGCATTCATGGTGCCGGACTCTTCAATAAACTCGTGGTGTATGCTATCTGTCCATAACACCTGGTCGTAACCTGCTTCTCGCGCCAGTTGTGTAGGGTAGAAAGCCCCGCCATAATTGCCGCCGCATTTTGCGGTTCCTGTGCCGCCGTTTGCGGCGCGTACATAAGTGGTTTCCACCTTCACTTTCAGCGGCTTGGTATAATACTGGAATGCTGGTGAGCAAACCACCATAAACAGATACTCTTCAGCTACCTTCACACCAATCCTGTCTTCCGTTGCGATCATGAACGGACGTATATATAATGCGCCATCGTCATCACGGGGAACCCAGTCTGCATCCAACTTTACCAACTGTCCTATTGCATCGGTAAACAGTTTTTTCGGCACATGGGGCATACACATACGGTGCAGCGATTTTGTGAACCGCTCATAATGCTTGTCTATCCTGAAAATGTTTATACGCCCGTCCTGCATAGCAAATGCCTTCATTCCCTCAAAAACCGTTTGCCCGTAATGCAGGCAAAGCGCCAACGGGCTAAGCGTGAGGTCATGGAATGGTTCCACACGTGCATCATGCCACTCGCCGTCTTTATAGGTGGCTACAAACATATGTTCCGTTGGTATCTTGCCGAAAGGGATAGACTTGGTATCCGTTACTTTTCTTTCGGCCTGCTTAGTAATTGAAATGGTGTGCTCCATACAATTTGTTTTTTTTGTGAACAATTTTTATTCTACCGACATGCTTTCCGGGAATGTCTTTGCTGCCTGGGTTATTGCTATTTTCATATCCGCTTTATGTTGTTTCCTGTAGCCTTTGTTTACCAAATATACACTTATTACTATGGTTATAAATGCAAGGGCTGTATAAATATTAAGCTGCTCACTTAAAAAAATACAACCCGCAATTACTGCTATCAGCGGGTTTACATAGGCATATAGTGTTGCTATCCCCACCGGTAATTTACTGAGCGCATACATATAAGCCGTATAAGCCAGCGCAGAGCCGAATACTATTAAATAAAGCAGGGATAATACGCCATCCCTGTTCCATAATTGAAACCCGTGGTAATTATCAACTACCGGGCTTAATAATAACATAAACATGCCGCCAAACAACAACTGCATCCCTGAATCGAAGAAAGCATTGACCGGGGCGACTTTCCTTTTATTGATAATGCTGCCTAATGCCCATCCTGACGTGGCAAGAATTGTGGCGCAAATACCGGCTATGTATGTTGGTTTTGTAATATCCGCCATGTTGTGCCGGAATATTAATCCGACGCCGCATACGCCAAGCAACATGCCAAACCCTATACTGGCATTGAAATGTTCTTTTTTCGAGGACAACAGGTTAAATAATACGGCGAATATCGGCATGAGCGAGCATATAAGCGCAGATATGCCGCTCGGTATATATTTTTCGCCCCAGGTTACGCATCCGTTACCAATTGTCAGCATCAGGAAGCCAACGGTCATTTGATGAAAAATATTTTTTGCAGAAACGTCCTTACTCTTATTTAACATTAACGCAACAGGTATTAGTATCAGCCCACCCACACTTTGCCTCATGCCCGCAAATAAGAATGCCGGGTAGTGCATAACGCCAATTCTTATAAAAAGGTAAGTGGTACCCCAAACGATGCAGATAAACACTAATGCTATATACGCCTTTGTTTGCTTTGCCATACTATTATTCAAGATTCGTTTTTTGTTTGTCAATTGCCCCGGCCTTTAGGTCGGGGGGAAAATAAAAAGCAAATTGGCTTTAGCCAAAATTGCTCGTGTCAGGTAAAGCCCATGTTATGTTATTTTATTTTGGCTGAAGCCGACACATTTTCAAACAGTCCCCGGCCTGAAGGCCGGGGCTATTAAATCCAATATTGTTTAAGAGCATTTATTAAATCACTTTACCAACTTAAAAACCACGCCACAAAATTGAGAAAAATTTTTAAAACAAAACAGATACAATTTACGTAATTTTGACCATAACAGTTTTTTTATGAAGACGATAAATAAACGCAAGAGCGACCACCTGTACCTCCGCACAGCGGAAACCATTGAACAGCAAATAATGGAAGAAGTGCTGAAAATTGGCGACAAGCTGCCATCGGTGCGGTTGTTGAGTAAGGAGCAGGGTATCAGTGTAAGTACCATATTGCAGGCCTACTACCACCTGGAGGGAAAAGGACTGATAGAGTCGAGGCCACAATCGGGATATTATGTGCGGTTTAATCCTTCCCGTTTTCCGCAAAAGATTGAAAAAAGCAATCCGCAACAAACCGGAAGAACGAAAAACGTAGAAGCGATAATTGGCGAAGTATATGATGACTTTGCGCTACAGGGAATTACCCGTTTCTCACTAAGCGTACCCTCGCCGGAAATTTTGCCTTTAGCCCGGCTGAACAAGTCTATGATGCAGGCATTGCGCGACCTGCCTGCCAATGGTACATCTTATGAGCAGGTGCAGGGAAACGACCTTTTGCGGCGGCAGGTAGCCAGGTGGTCTATGCACTGGGGCGGCCATCTTCATGCCGATGACCTTATTACCACATCGGGTTGCATGAATGCTATTTCGTACTGCCTGATGGCGCTTACAAAGCCGGGCGATACCATTGCTGTGGAAAGCCCTGTTTATTTTGGTATGCTGCGCTTTGCACAAAGCATTGGCCTGAAAGTATTGGAACTGCCCACAGACCCCGATACCGGCGTGGACCCCGATGATGTGAAAAAAGCGCTGCGCAACCATGCCATTAAAGCCTGCTTTTTTGTTACCAATTTCAGCAACCCGCTTGGCTATTGTATGCCAGACGAACAAAAAGAAACGCTTGTAAAACTGTTATCGAAAAATGGGGTGCCGCTAATAGAGGACGACCTGTATGGCGATGTATATTATGGCAAGAGCCGGCCAAAGTCGTGCAAGTCTTATGATGAGGAGGGCAATGTGCTGTGGTGCAGTTCTATCTCCAAAACACTGGCTCCCGGCTACCGGGTTGGGTGGGTAGCCCCCGGAAAATATATTGATAAGATAAAAAGGCTGAAACTTTATCACAGCATTACCAGCGCCACCGCGCAGCAGGCGGCTATAGCCAGTTTCCTTGCCACAAGCAGGTATGAATACCACCTGCGGAAACTACGGCAGACCCTCCACGCCAACAGCCTGCAATTTACCCGTGCTATCGGCGAGTATTTTCCGGAAGGTATAAAGCTCACCAACCCCAAGGGTGGCTTCATCCTATGGCTGGAATTGGATAAAAAGATAGATACCTATACCCTTTACCAGGAAGCCATGCAGCATAAAATAAGTATAGCCCCAGGCACCATGTTCACCCTCCAGGAGCGCTACCAGAACTGTATGCGCCTCAGCTACGGAATGCAATGGACACCCGAAATAGACAGGGCATTAAAGAAGCTGGGAGGGTTGGTGAAGGGGATGATGTGATTTTTATGGAATTGGGTCCCGATAGCTATCGGGAGGGGGTTGGGATTGGGATTGTTTTGGTGGATAGGGAAAAGTAATCAAAAAAAATAATAGATTTGTGTATGCAAACAGTAGTAGTGGAAATAAATGATCAAAAAGCATTTCATCTTTTGCAGGAGTTGGAAGGATTGAATGTTTTAAGGATCATCAAAGAAAATGTATCTGAAAACAAGACAAAACTTTCCGACAAATACCGGGGCGTTTTTTCAAAAGAAGATGCTGAAAGTTTTAACCTGCATACCCAAACAATGCGTAAGGAATGGGACAATACTTAATTGATAATAATGTCATTTCAAATTATTTTTCAGAGCTTTTTGCTGAAAAAGCAATGAGCTTTATTTCAGAAGTGATTGATGAGGTTCCCAATGTCTCAGTCATTACTCAAATTGAAGCATTGTCGTGGGTCAATCCAGATAAAGATAAAGAAAAAACAGTCCGGGATTTCATACAAGATGCTAACGTATTAACGCTTTCTGTTCCTATTGTCAGTCAATGTGTAGCTCTTCGCAGAAGCCGGAAGATTAAAACACCAGATGCCATTATAGCCGCTACTGCTATAGTTTATGATTTTACGCTTGTTACAAGTGATACTGGATTTAATAATATTCCAGGACTAAAAGTCATTGATCCAGGTTCAATGTAATAATAGTATCGGGCATTGTTTATGACTTTCAATAGACGAACATTAGTATATCTTATTGTCAATACTCTCCCTTGAAGTCTATTGTCTCGCGGGATTTGAGAAATTCCTTAGCTCTTTTTGGTGTTGGGATTAATTTGTAATATTCTTTGTCGTTCGTTATTCCGGGCTTTAATACAAATTCGCTGTCTGAAATAAATGTAAGTGTTCCGTTCTTGTTGCAATTTTCTATTTCCCCTAAAAGAAATGTTTTATACTTATTGGGTCTGTTTGTGGCGTTTAAAATGTATATATATGGATTGCATACGGAGATTAATTCCCTTGTTTCGCCATCAACAGGGTCTTCAACATAATTGCCCAAATTATAGTAAGTAAAATAAATTCTATTTTTTCTTTCATCCCATTCTTTATAATAATAGTAGTAGTAGCTACTATCTTCAAATATATAGGTATGGCAGGTATCATTAACACATACCTTTTCCAGAAACCATGCTTTATTTCCAAGTTTTTCTACCAGTTTATCGAACTTATGATTTTGTGTTTGACAAAAAGACGAATGAAATAAAAACAGCAGAACAAAAAAGAATAGTACACGCATAAAAATCAAATTCTTATACTAAGGTATTGAAAACCTGAATTAATTGTAATGAATACACTAATGGCTACAATATATTCTTACCCTTTCAATCTCCCAACAAATTCAAAAGGCTCATTGCCTATGTACTTTATTTTGCTGAAATCCTCGTGGCGGGGATTTAGCAGGTAATTGAACTCACCGGGTATTATTACGGATGGTACTTGTAAGATGGCCGCCACGCCTTTTGCTATCCAGTCATCACCCATTTTTCGTGTTTGGGGAATGTTTTGAAATTCCTGCCAGCCGGGTTGCAGGCTCTTTTCGTTTATCTTTTCTATTTTCAAATGGGCGGGTACTTCAATAATGATAACCTTGAATTGGGCATTAAGGCCAAGCGAATTTCTGTGAACAATATTTTCAAGGCAGGCTAATGATTTTGAAGAAGATGTATAGATGACCCGTACATACTTAGTATTCCACCTTGCCGGGTTGCCGGAAGCCGCAAGTTTATCGGCATGAACAGCGAGCGTTATCCTGTAGAGTATCATGCGAGGTCCCCGTATTCAATGCGTATAAGTTCGCCGGTAACATATTCTATGCCGGTAACCGTATCCAGGAATGTTTCCGGCGTTGTACCGCCCAAGCCAATAGAGGGCATAGACAGCCAAAGATTGAATTGTTCTGTGGTACCGAATATATCAGCGCCTTTTTCGTAAAGCTCAAAAAGTTTCAGCAGTTTTTCGCTGGTAGTGGCATCCAGAACTGTGTTGCTTGTCTTGTAGTTGTTGAATGTTTTCATTGTTTTATTCAACAAATGCTCCACATGGTTATTGGTGAGTTTTGAAACAGCTATAAAATCAAAAACCGCTTCCGGTTTTAATCCTTTTCTTACTGCCATAAGCAAGCTGGTGGCATCTTCATAGTATTTTTTATACCTGCCTGAAGTGCGGCGGGTGGGGTTATCCTTTATAGCTATTGCATCCATAACCATGCGGTTTTTATAATAAAATTAGGAAAATTTTCTTAAAGTGGAAGAATTTTTTCTTTTAATGTTTCAAAAAAATATTTTGGAAAATAATTTTTTATGTACCTTGCAATTGATATATGACTTACAGAACAATTAAAAGACTAACAGATGAACACTTACTCGAAAGAAAAGTTGCACCATGCTTTAAAGCATTTTTTTGGCTACGATGAGTTCCGCCTCACACAGCTACCCATCATTGAAAATGTATTGAATGCCGGAGATACGCTGGCTATAATGCCCACCGGAGCCGGGAAATCCATTTGTTACCAACTGCCCGCAATGCTGCTTCCCGGCATCACTATTGTAGTATCCCCGCTCATAGCGCTGATGAAGGACCAGGTGGACGCCCTGGTAGCAAACGGTATTAACGCCGCCTTTCTCAATTCCTCGCAATCGCAGGATGAGCAGCATCAGGTGGTACAAGACGCGCAGCAGGGGAAAATAAAACTGCTCTACATAGCCCCCGAGCGCATACCCGCCAACAGCGATACTTTTTTTACCTTTCTAAGAGGCCTTAACCCTTCGTTATTCGCCATTGACGAGGCGCATTGCATTTCATCCTGGGGGCATGACTTCCGGCCAGAATACCTGAAGCTGGCGATACTTAAACAGCAGTTTCCCGGCATACCCGTAATAGCCCTTACCGCCAGCGCCGATACGGTAACGCAAAAAGACATAGTGGAGCGGCTTTCGCTGAACCACGCCAAGATATTCATCTCCAGTTTCAACCGGCCAAACATTCATTATTTCATCCAGCCCAAACGCGATGTTTTCGGGCATATGCTGGAGTATATAAGAAAGCATAAAGACGACAGCGGTATCATCTATGCCCTTTCGCGGGCATCAACAGAAGACATTGCAGGGCGGCTGCACGAAGCAGGTGTGAAAGCCGCTTATTATCATGCCGGAATGACTTCTCCCGAACGCAGCAGGGTACAGGAAGCCTTCCAGCGCGATGAATACAAAGTAATAGTGGCTACCATTGCTTTTGGTATGGGGATTGATAAGTCGAATGTGCGGTTTGTAATTCATCACGATGTATCTAAGAACATAGAAGGCTATTACCAGGAAACTGGCAGGGCAGGGCGCGATGGACTGAAAAGCGACGCCATACTCTACTACTCTGCGGGTGATATTATGAAGCTGAGAAAGTTTGCGGAAGTAGAAGGCAACCCGCAGCAAACGGCCATATCGCAAAAGAAGCTGAAACTGATGCAGGAATTTTGTGAGCATGAGGGCTGCCGCAGACAATATCTGATGCAGTATTTCGGTGAGCAGTTCCCGTCTTATTGTGGCAGTTGCGATTATTGCATGAGTTCACTTGAAGAAAAGGACGCCACTGTTGACGCTCAAAAACTGCTTTCGGCCATTGTGCGCACCGGTGAGCGGTATGGCGCGGGCTATATAATTGATTTCCTCCGTGGCTCGGCAAGTGAAAAGATAAACCCCGCACACAAAGAGCTAAAGACCTACGGCATAGGGAAGGGACTGAAAAAAGAAGAATGGCAATGGATGGTGCAGCAACTGCTTTACCATAAGTTCATTGATAAGACAGAAGACCAGTACGCAGGGCTGAAACTGACCGATAAAAGCTGGAAAATACTGAAAGGCGAAAGCCAGCTAAAGCTGGTGATTAAGAAAGAGAAAGCTCAGGTATTCCACGAAGAAGAACTGGAATACGATAAAGAATTAATGAACGAACTAAAGAGCCTGCGTTTAGATATGGCAGAACGGGAGCATGTGCCTGACTATGCTATTGTGGGTGACAATTCGCTGGCAGAGCTTGCCACCTACCTGCCCCAGAGTTTCGACGAACTGAAACAAATATCCGGCTTTGGAGATTATAAGATCGGAAGGTTTGGCGCCAACTTCCTTGCGGTGGTAAAGAAGTATGCCCAGGAGCATAACCTGGTATCAAAAATGCACTTCAAAAAGCCGAAAAGGGAAAAGAAACCAACTACTTCAAAACCTGCTATGAACAGCACCATGCAGGTTACTTTTAATCTTTTCAACGAGGGGGCAAGCGTTGCTGAAATTGCTGAGCAACGCAAATTGTCACCGATAACTATTGAAGGCCACCTTGCGGCATTTGTTGGTGCGGGGCAATTAGACATATTCCGTTTTGTGCCAAAAGATAAGTTGGACAAAATAATAGAAACCATTAAGATCGCCGGCCAGAATAATGCCGCTAAGCCCATAAAAGACCTGCTGGGCGAGGATTACAGCTATGGCGAGATACGCATGGGCATGGAGTATTACCGGAAGGAGAATGCAATGGTTAATGGCTAATGGCTAATGGTTAATGATTAAGTGATTCATTGCTCTGGTGTCGGCAAAAGCAGGTGCGCAATGCAGACAGAAATTGATTATATTTGCATTTTTAAATAAACTTACCTAGGATGAGAAATACAATCCGATTCGACTGGGCTATAAAAAGGCTTCTACGCAATAAGGCCAACTTTGGCATACTGGAAGGATTTTTAAGCGAATTGCTGGGAGAAGACATAAAGATTGATAGTATTTTAGAAAGCGAAAGTAATAGGCAGTCTATTGATAATAAAATGAACCAGGTGGACATGCTGGTGCAAAACTCAAAGGGTGAACTGGTAATAATAGAAGTGCAAAGTAACTATACCCACGATTTCCTGATGCGAATGTTGTTTGGCACATCAAAACTGGTTGTTGACAATATGGATAAAGGGATGGTGTACCGGGAGATTAAGAAAATAATATCGGTAAACCTTGTCTATTTTGACCTGGGGCATGGAGATGATTATGTATATCATGGCAGCACCAGTTTTATAGGCATACATACCAAAGATATTCTTGGCCTTTCACAAAAGGAACAGATAATATTTAAGGCGGAGCAAATAGAAAAAATTTACCCGGAATATTATATTATTAAGGTAAACAAATTTGATGATGTGGCAAAAAATACGCTGGATGAGTGGATCAACTTCCTGAAGAATGAAACGGTAAAAGAAGGCTCAAAAGCGAAAGGGCTGGCAGAAGCAAAGCAAGAATTAGATAAACTGAAACTGAGTAAAGAGGCAATGATGGAATATGAAATAGACCTTACCATCTGGCGGGATAATGCAAGCGCTATGAGTTCAAAATTTTTGGAAGGGGAACTGGAAGGGATAGAAAAAGGGGAAGCCAACAAGGAAAAATATGCCGATGAAAAAGTGAAGGAAGAGAAAATGGAAATTGTTAGAAACTGCTTTAATAACGGTATGAGTATAGAAATGACTGCTAAAATAACCGGTCTTACCGAAGATGAAATAAGGGAGATAAAACCGTAAACGATAAATTTGAGAAAAATATATTGCCGGCAAAAATGTTGTTATTAAAATTGTAATAGTATGAGTATGATAGGCAATTTGCTTCGTGTAACTTATGCTGAGCTAAACCAGCTATTCAATGAAACGGACAAAAATCCTTTTGTGGTTATTTTTCCCGGTATTATTTACTTCCTGCGCAAGCTATACCATGACGCCGCAAGAGCTATTTGAGCAGGTACACAATGCCACACCCGAAGAAGTAAGCACCCAACATGCCTTGCCCATTGGTTCGCGCACTTATACTGCCAATGGTGTAAAAGAGATAGCTTGCCGGGATAAACACGGTAAACCGGTAACGCTTCATAATTCGCCACAGATAGAAATGAGGATAAAAGATAAAAAAGGCCACCGGCATATCTTCTACTTCGATACCATCAACCTGCAGGATTCCACTTTCTCCGGTCTCAACTCCAGGATACTCGGTACCCGCAAAAGTATAGACTTTGCTGATATAAAAACCGTTGAAGTGCAAAATGGCGGTAAGGCGTATCATTATGTGTATAAGTAAGTGAGGGCTACAATCGGATTATCAGACTTATTTTGTCATCTTCATGCAGATGCTTTAATTTTATTCTGTCAAACTTATTTCATGCAAAAAATACCCCGTCTTATTATTGTTACTTTTTTGCTACTGCTACCCCAGCTTTTATTTGCCCAACACAAATTTGATGAGGAAGAACCTGTTGGTAAAGCAGATACGTTATGGAGACCCACAAAAGCAGATACATTAAGGTATATTAGCGCACTAAAGAGCTTTGATACATTAGTGCAGGAAGCTATTGCCGGTAATGAAGTAAAGCAGGTGAACCTGGGCAGCTATTATTCTAATGATAAAAAATACGATTCGGCATTTTACTGGTATTCAAAATCGGCAGAAAAAGGCAACCTGGTAGCTGAGTGCAACCTGGGAGTTATGTATCAATATGGCTATTGGGTGCCGAAAGATAACACTATCGCAATACAATGGTACAGCCGGAGCGCGGAACAGGGTTATACTCCCTGCCAGTGTAATCTGGCAAACATGTATGAATTTGGTTTGGGTGAAACACATGCTTATACCGAAGCGCTTAAATGGTATAAAAAAGCGGCGGAAGGAGGAGATGAAAACGCCTTTGTAAATCTGGGCAGGATGTATGAGAATGGTATCGGGATGCAGAAAAATTACGTTCAGGCAATCAAATGGTATAAGATGGCTGCTGAGTGTAATATCGGCGCTGCGGAAGGGCGGCTTGGACAGCTATACGAATTTGGCGGTTTTGGTATAGTTGCTGATACCCCCGAAGCGTTGCATTGGTATCGCAGGGCAGCGGAGCATGAGGATATTTCGGGCTACATCAGCCTCGGCAGAATGTATTATTACGGAACCGGCGGCCTGGCGGTTAACTATAAAGAAGCTACAAAATTGTTTATGAAAGCGTCAAGAAAGGGTAGCCCTCTTGCCCTTTATATACTGGGGCAGATATATGAAAGCGGCGTGGGAGATATAAAACAGGATTACCATGAAGCGGCGCATATGTACACACATGCCGCTGAAAAAGGCCATGCCAATTCGCAATACAGGCTCGGTATGTTATATGAAAGCGGCAAAGGGGTGCAGCAGAGCGATAGCCTGGCTGTTGTCTGGTTGATGAAGGCGGAAGCGCAGGGAAATATACCGGCGGCAGGCAAATTGGGAGAAATGTATTACGAAGGCAGAGGTGTGCCAATGGATAAAGAAAAAGGGAAAGCGCTTATCCTCAAAGCGGCAAATGCGGGCATTGAGGAATATAAAGAATACTTTAAAAGCCATTCCATTAAATAAATAGCCGTTTAAGAAAACCAAATGATAAGGCCTGCGAAAATTGAAGATATTGAAAGCGTTGTTGAAATATATAACCAGGCTATTGACGCTCCCTTCCAGACGGCATTTACAGACAGGATGAGCGTGGCTGACCGGGCTGATTGGTTTAACTCACACTTATGCAGTGCATACCCAATGTTTGTTTACGAAGCGGATGGGAAAGTGGTTGGCTGGTTAACCATCAGTTCATACCGGTCGGGCAGGGGCGCACTTAGATATACGGTAGAGGTAAGCTATTATTTGCATAACGCTTACCAACGAAAGGGAATAGGTACACAACTGCTTGATTATGGGCTTGATGCGTGCAGGCAATTGAAGTACAGAACAGCGCTGGCCATACTTCTTGAAAAGAATGTGGCAAGCATAAGGCTCCTGGAAAAAGCAGGTTTCAGAAAATGGGCCGAATTACCCGCCATTGCCGATTTCGATGGCCAGGAATGCGGGCATGTTTACTACGGACTAAAATTTACGCACTAACTGATATGCTCGTTATTTTTCACTACATCTCTTGTGCTGCGGACAAGACCTATTCCGGCAAAGAAAAATACAAGCCCAAGTAAGCAACTTACGCTTATTACCTTTATATTATAAACCCCGCCCGTATGGTTTATAAACTCAAATGCTCCGTATATTAATGCCAATACCCCTAATAAGGTAAGTATCACGCCTATCACTCGTTTTTCCATGGTTTGGTTTTATATTCAACCTGTAAAAATCATGCCCTTAGAGAAATAAGCAGATTGATACTATATTTGTCGTTTATGTATCAATATCTGGTAAGCCTGTTCACCATTGCATTCAGTTTGGTTTTCATTGATAAAATAAAGGCGCAGGACGAACAATCAATGCCGGGTTTTGGTGTGGAAACAAATTTTTTGGCAGCAAAGGTGTTTAAACACGATGCTAAGTTTAATGTGCCCATACCACCATTAACTACTGCCGCAGATGTAAACTTTGTATGGCAGACCTATGGTAAAAAAGACTGGCAGCAAGGGCGCAAATTCCCTATGATAGGAATAGGGCTAACCTATACTAATTATGGCTATAATTCGATATACGGGCGGTGCCTTAGTGTCTATCCTAACTTACAGGTTCCGCTCATCCGAGGCCAGCGAATGGAATGGACATTGCGTTTTGGCGATGGGTTGGGCTATGTGACCAGGAAGTATCAAACCACTGCGCCTGTTGATACACTGAATACAGCTATAGGTTCCCACCTGAACGACTATGCAATGTTTATGACCGATGTACGCTACCATATTGATGAACATTGGGATGTGCAGTGGGGCGCCAATTTCACTCATATATCCAATGGCGATTACCACCAGCCAAATCTTGGGGTAAACACGGTCGGCATTCACATAGGCCTCCGTTATTTTCCTGCCACTTCCCGGCCAAAATCCATTACCAGGGAACTGCCCAAACTTAAAAACCGTTGGCTTTTCGAGGTGCGGACGGGCATATCGTTTAAAGAAGCAAGGGCAAAAGACAGCCTTATATTACCCTCCTATATTATCACTGCCTACGCAAGCAGGCGCTGGCTCGGTAAGAATAAGTTTTTCTTTGGCGCCGACTACGCATACCATGGCGATGTTTACGCTTTCCTGAAAAATTATGGTGTGGACCTGGGCCATGAGAAAGCAAACTCATGGGACGGGGCATTTTTGGCAGGTAACGAATTTTTGCTTGGCAGGGTAGGGATTGTTACCCAGCTTGGGGTGTATTACAAACAAACTTTTCTGAAGTTCGACGCATGTTATGAAAAAATAGGCTGCAATTTTTATATCATTAAAAAAGAGCATGGTGCAATAAAAGAACTCTTTTTGTCTGCTATGCTTCTGACACACGAAATTGTAGCTGAGTATTCAGAGTTTGGAATAGGTGTGGGGCTGTAGGGGTTTATTTGAAATTGGGGAATGGTAATTTGAAATTTGGATTGTTTTATTTTGCAAAAATAAAAAAGGAGACGTCTTAAAATTTTACTTTTAAGACATCCCCTCTATATCTGTATTGATTCTCTCAGAATTAAACGATCTCAACTTCAGCGCCTGCTTCTTTCAGCTTGGTAGCTATTTCGTCAGCTTCGCCCTTGCTCACGCCTTCTTTCACGTTCTTTGGAGCGCCGTCAACCAGTTCTTTTGCTTCTTTCAGTCCCAGGCCGGTAAGGTCTTTAACTGTTTTTACCACGTTCAGTTTCGATGCGCCTGCGCTCTTCAATACTACATTGAAAGAGGTTTTCTCAACAGGAGCAGCAGCGGCTTCGCCACCACCACCACCAACTGCAACTGCCGCAGCGGCAGGCTCAATGCCATATTCAGATTTCAATACGTTTGCCAGCTCCTGTACATCTTTTACAGTAAGGGCAACAAGTTGTTCGGCTAATGCTTTTACGTCTGCCATTTTATGATTTTTTAGTGTTGTTTTAAAAATTGTTTACTTGGTACTGGTAATTAACTTGTAACTATATATTGACTTGGAAGCCGTGGTTAATGTGAAAATGAGGTAATGTGCATACTGGTTTAATGTGAAAATTATCAATGTGCAAATATGCAAATTCCCTCAATTTCTACTTAATGAGAAAATGTGTAAATATCAAATTCACTCACTTTCTGTTTTTTTTTAATGGTATAATTAGCTCACTATATCTACTGATTATTGCTCCTCGTACTCACTACTATCTTTGAAAGTATCTTAATGTTTTCTTCGCAAAGAGCTTGTAGTTTTAATTCAGCAGGTAAGTGAGCGCTTTTCTCACAAAGGGTTAGCCAATAGTATGTTTCTTTTGCTTCTTTTAAAGCGATCTTCAATTTATGAATGAAATCTGCTTTGCTTTCGGCATCCTGGCTTTCAGCAACTAATGCGCCTACAGCCGTACCCGAACGACGCAATTGTTTTGCAACTACTGTCTTTCCATGTTTAAAAAGCAACTCGGAAAAGTCAATTATGGATAGGGCAAGTTCAAAGGATTTGTCAACAGCGACATTTCCTTTTCCTAATTCTAACATATCAAAGAGCTTTTATTCATTTAATAATTTTAATACTCGCGTAGTGAATTTTCACATTTTCACATTTGTAATTTTCACATTATTTTTCACATTAAGCATCTGCTGTCGCGGTTTCTGCTTTCGTTTCGTGATGATGCAATAATGCAGCCAGCACGCGTTTTGCAGGTGATTGCAGCAAGCCTATAACCTCACCGATAAGCTCGTTCTTCGTCTTGATCTTCGTAAGGTTCACCAATTGGTTATCGCCGGTGAATACGTCTGTGCCTATCAGCGCAGCTTTCAACACAGGTTTTTCACCCTTGGTGGTTTTGCGGAAGGAAGTGAGAATCATTGCCGGTTCTTTTGGCGAATCGGAGAACATTAGAGCGGTAACGCCATGCAGCGATTCGTAAACATCCGCATATTTTGCATCATTAAAGCTCTCTAATGCTTTCTTGATGAGGGTGTTCTTGGCCACCTTCATTTCCACATTCTTCTCGAAACAAAGCCTGCGGAGCTTGCTCACCTGGGCCACCGTTAATGATTCGGTGTTGGTGATATAAAAATTGCTGTACTGGGTGAATTTCGCCTTCAGTACTTCTATTGCTTCATTTTTTTGAGCAGGTGTCATTTTTATAATTTTAAAATGTGAAAATGCGGAAATGTGAAAATTAATGTGAAAATGTGCAAATTCAAAATGTGAAAATGGCACTCATTTTACAATCCCGTATTTTCAAAGAGTTATTAATAATTTTGATTTTATTCTCGCGTTGTGAATTTGCACATTCTATTGCGTAATCCGTGAATTTTCACATTTTCACATTGCCGCATTTTCACATTAATTAAAATTTCTCGCTCCGTGAATTTGCACATTATCGCATTTTCACATTTGCACATTATTAAGCAACGGTCTTAGTATCAATATTCAGTCCCGGACTCATAGTTGAGGCCATGCTGATACCTTTTATATAAGCGCCCTTTGCGGTAGCCGGTTTCAGGCGTACCAGGGTATTGATAAGCTCCTGTGCGTTTTCCGCTATTTTGTTCGGTGCGAAAGATATTCGGCCAATAGAGGCGTGGATGATACCTGCCTTATCTATTTTGAACGCTATCTTACCGCCCTTCACTTCGTTTACCGCATTGGCTACATCGTTTGTAACGGTTCCGGTCTTGGGGTTGGGCATCAGGTTCCGCGGGCCTAATATTTTACCGAGGCGGCCTATCTTAGGCATCACCGATGGTGTGGCCACGATAACGTCCACGTCCGTCCAGCCGCCTTCTATTTTGGCAACAAATTCGTCGAGGCCCACAAAATCGGCTCCGGCTGCCTTTGCTTCGGCTTCTTTATCGGGTGTGCAAAGCACGAGTACGCGCTTGGTTTTACCGGTGCCATGCGGTAGGGTAACGGTGCCGCGTATAGCCTGGTCTGCCTTCTTAGGGTCCACACCGAGGCGGATATGTACATCAACTGAACTGTCGAACTTGGTGAGGTTAATACCTTTCACCGCATTAGCCGCTTCCGCCAGTGTGTATTGTTTGCTTTTATCAAGTTTAGCTTCTACAGCTTTTCTTTTTTTAGTGATTGCCATTATCAAGTGTTTTAATAAGGTAAAAATTACTTTCCGTTAATCGCAGACTTTTGACTTACGACTAAAGACTTACGACTAACTTACGCCCAGGGAGCCTTGCCTTCAACGGTGAAACCCATGCTGCGGGCGGTACCGGCCACCATTTTCATGGCGCTTTCTACCGTAAAGCAGTTAAGATCAGGCATTTTGTCTTTGGCTATTTCTTCTACCTGGGTCCAGGTTACCTTACCTACTTTTTGCCTGTTAGGTTCTTTAGAGCCATGAGGTTGTTTGGCATACTCCATAAGCTGTATAGCAGCCGGTGGCGTCTTGATTACAAACTCGAAAGACTTGTCTGTGAATACCGTGAGTGTTACGGGAAGTATTTTACCTATTTTGTCCTGCGTGCGGGCGTTGAACTGCTTGCAGAACTCCATAATGTTGACGCCCTTAGAGCCGAGCGCCGGGCCGATTGGCGGGGCCGGATTAGCCTGACCGCCTTTTACCTGTAGCTTTACAAAGCCACTGATTTCTTTAGCCATTTAATTTTTTTTTGGTGTTAACGATGCTTTTTAAGACTTTGTTTCCTGTCATTCTGAGCGTAGCCGAAGAACGATATTAAACATTGCCGAAGTATCTCCCAATGCAACCTGTAAAAAGAGCAATATTGAGAATTGGAGCGCAAAGGTATGTTTAAAAATTAAAAAGAAAAAATAAAAATTGAAAAAATTTGGGAAGGGGGAGGCATGAAAATAAAAAATCCGGTTTCATCATCATAACAAGGTATGAGAGAGGAGGAACCGGCGTAATAAGGCAAAGATATAAATTTACGTTCTAAAACATATCTTTACATAAAAACCTAAGAAATGAAATTGGAACTATCATTCAACAACCGAAAAAGATTTCCTGATAGAGATTTGTTAGATGATTTAAAAAAAGTTGCTGAGGCACTTGGAAAAGAAACGATAGGTTTTGAGGAATATAATGAAAAGGGCACATACCATTCAGGTACAATTGCGGAACGTTTTGGAGGTTGGCATAAAGCCTTAGAAATGGCTGGACTTAGAAAGTATATTTCACTGAAAAAAATTACAGATGAAGATTTAGTAAATGATTTAAAAAAAGTGACACTGGAGTCGGGGAAAGATAGTATAACATGTCGAGAATATGATGAAAAGGGTAAATACGGCTCACGTACAATTACTCAACGTTTCGGAGGTTGGAATAAAGCTTTATTAAAAGCTGGGCTTATAATTGAGCATAATAAAAATTTTAATACCGAAGCGCTAATTAATGATTTAAAAAAGGTAGCTAATGAACTTGGAAAAGAAAGTATAAAAAGCAGCGAATATGATGAAAATGGCAAATACGGCATATCAACATTTGTGCATAATTTTGGGAACTGGAATAAAGCTTTAGAAAAAGCTGGACTTGTAATTAAATATAATAAAAACGTTACTGTTGATGATCTGTTTGAAAATATTGAACAAGTGTGGCTAAAATTGGGCAGGCAACCAGGTAGAAGAGATATGAAATTCCCTTTATCTAAATATGGTTATACATTTTATACAACAAAATTTGAAACTTGGAAAAAGGCATTGGAACAATTTGTAAAATTCATTAATTCAGAAGAGATAGAAACAGAACAAACGATTGAAGCAAAAGCGGAAGAAATAGGAACAGAACAGACTACTGAAGAGAAATCAGAAATCGTACCCCGGCATAAAACAAGAAGAGACATTAACTTGAGACTTCGCTTCATGGTAATGAGGCGCGATAATTTCAAGTGTAATGCTTGTGGCAAATCACCTACCAATAACCCCGGCACTGAATTGCACATAGACCATATCCTGGCATGGGATAAGGGTGGCGAAACTGTTTTTGAAAATCTGCAAACGCTATGTTCTGTATGCAATATCGGCAAAAGCAATCTTGATTTTAATGTGTAGATTTGGGAACTACTCAGATACTCTCGTCTTTGCGAGCCGGAAACATAAGCTGATATGTATTCCAATGCTGAACGGCGAAGCAACCTCACGGAATCCATATTTTGCATTTCGTGAGGTTGCTTCGCCGCCCCAACAACATATCAAATGCTCATCAAAATCTACTTTTGCGGCTCGCAAGGACGAACTTTAACCCCTTTGCTGAACTTTTTTGCTCCTTTTCACCAATATTTTTTATGACCTGAGTAATTACTAAATTTGCAATAAAACCTATAGCATTGGAAAAGGTATGTGCTGAAGTAAAATTGATTAACGGTATTGACGAAGGCGATGCAAGAAACCGTATTATAAGTGAGGATGAAATAAGAGTGTGTTCCATTGATATTTTAGTGGATACAGGCTCGTATATGCTTGCCATAAATGAGCATATACAGGAGTATCTGCAATTGCCGGTTGTTGACTCTAAAAAGGCGCAAACTGCCGACCACCGTATTATTGATTGCGATGTGGTAGCCCCGATCGTATTGCTGTTTCAAAACCGCAGGTTTACCGGCAGCGCTATGGTATTGCCCGGAGATTCAGAACCATTGCTGGGGGCGATACCTTTGGAAGAAATGGACGTCCTGATCCACCCATTGCGGCAAGAACTGATTGTAAATCCTGAACATCCTTTATATGCACAGCTTAAATTGAAGTGAGGCTTCACGCAACTTTACCCAAACCTGAATCAAGACTCACTGAAAAATTTATGGTCGCATTCAGTGCCGAGAAAATTCTGATCAATGTATCAATACTGACATTAGTGGTATTGTTTTCAAGCCTTGAAACCCATGATTTCTGTACACCGATCAAACTACCTAACTGTTCCTGGCTCAAACCTCTTTCCCTCCTTGTTTTTTTGATCATAGTTCCCAGCAGGTCGAGGCTCAATTCTCGCTCATAAGCATCACGCTTAGGAGTGCCTTTCACACCTAAAAACTTATCTTTAGCTTCATCGAAAGTATAGCTCTTTAATTTCTTTTTTATCATTGAAAAGGAGACCTGCTTGTATGGCGTACTGAATAAACAAAAATGTGTGTTCCTGAAAACTCATAAATAATCACAAAAGGAAACCGCTTTAGTTTCATACTTCTCAATATTCTGCGGTTGTCGGTAAAACTGAAAAACTCAGGATGCTTGGATAAAGCTGAATAACAATTTTCCAAAGCCTCTAGAAATCCTTCACCTAAACCAGTACGTTGCAACTCATAATAATGATAGCTTTCTATTTCATCGTGCCGGGCTTCTTCCGAAAGAATTATTTTATAAATCATAAGCCACTTTTGCCCTGCCTTATAAAACTATGAACTTCTTCCACTGAATACCCCTTACTTTCGCCTTTCAGAAATTTTTCTCTGCGGCTGTAAAACTCATTCAGTTCTTCTTCGGAAAACGAATAGGGTTGTGCGCTTTTGTCTTCCATGAAAGAATACATGGCCGCAACATCTTTATCATTGGCAACATCAATATACTGGTGCAACTGCTGCCTTATTTCGGTATTACTCATCTCAAATTCATTTTTACAAAGATACTTCTTTTCTGTTAACGAAACACCTATGCTGACCATCGGAAGTGGTGGTACTGACGGGGTTTCTATCTGTTTTCCCCATTCCCCGTTTTTTATGTTACTAAAAAAATTTGCAAATGCTGTTTCCCTTATCTACTTTGTACGCTTATTGAAACTTACAGGTATTTCAGCATAATGAAAAGAATCATTGCAGCCCTTATTTTTTTTGCAGCCACTCCTTTATTGGCGCAGCCTACATTTAAAGCAGGGTGGGATACTTACAAAACCGGAACACTGACCCACGAATATACCTATGAATACAACAGCAAGGATACCCTGAAACTATACCTGACAGACAGCAGCCAGATATTCACTTCTCCCGACAGCATGGTGATACTCACTGTTAATTTCCCTTTTCATGAGAAAGGAACTTACAAAACCATTAATTACTTAGACAAAAAAAAGCAGCTAATAAAAAAAGAAGAGTACAAGGATGAAAACCTGCTGGTGATGAATGAATGGAAGTATGACGATAAGAACCGCAAAACCTATCATGTGGAGGAAAATAAAGTAAATGGTAATAATTACCGGCATACTTATGAATATGCCACCGATAAAAAGACCGGAGAAACCGTTGCCACGGAAAGTTCTTATTTCAATGGAAGGATAGAATTTTATACCAAAGCCTACTTCGACAAGGATAATGTAAAATATAAAGAAGTAAGGCTGAATGACAACAACAAGGACGTGGTGCATATAGAGTCTTATACCTATGGAGAAAATGGCAAGGTGAGAGACAGGTCGGTATTTTTCCCGGAGTGGAAGGTGACCAAAACATTCCATGAGCATGATGGCGACCTGCTCCCCAAGTGCTACCGTGTATTGCCGATGGGTACTGCGGAAAAGGTATTGCTACAGACCAGGATCGCATTTATAAAGCGGTTGATAACTAAAAATACGTTTTTATTATCTGATAAAGATTGCAGCGATTATGAATACATATTCCGCAACTGGACCAACTGCGAAATTGTTTTAAGCACAACTAAGGTGAATAACACTAAGAAAGTGGTATTCAGGTTTAAGGAAAAAATGATGTAGGTAATATCAATTACATATCAAAATACTGCGGGAAAAGTCTCTCGCAGAGGCGCAAAGGCGCGGTTTCCAGTGTACTGTTTTAAAGCCCGCAAAGGTGTTTCGTAAAGATATGGGGGCTTTGCGGTCTTAAATTTTATACACTTAACTTATTGTCAATTATTTTGAGTTTGCGACTTTGCGCCTCTGCGAGAAACTATTATTTTGCGGCTTACTTAGCTACAAAACTATGCCCCGGCTTTATCATTTCTGGGTGCAACGCCTGGAAGCGGGCAATATCCCTTATAGAAACCTGTTGCACATAAGGGTTGTCTGTATTATAGTCTATATAATGCTGGTGGTATGCTTCGGCGCGCCAGAAAACAGTATAGGGTACCACTTGCGCGGCAATAGGGCGTTTGTACTTACCCGATTTGTTTAGTTCGGCTATATAATTCTCGGCCATTTCTTTTTCTGTGGCATTCCTGTAAAAGATCACAGAACGGTATTGCGTACCCTCATCCGGCCCCTGGCCGTTCACTTGCGTAGGGTCTTCCTGCGATTCAAAATATACCTTGAGCAGGGTAGGATAGGGTATTACAGAACTGTCGTAATAGATATTCACGGTTTCTGTGTGGCCCGTATTGCCTGTTTCCACGTCTTCATAAGTTGGGTTTTTCATTGTGCCGCCTGCATATCCCGAAACGCCGTCAATCACACCTTTAATGCTTTCAAACAATGTTTCCTCGTGCCAGAAGCAGCCGGCAGCAAAGGTAGCCTGGCTATACTTGGAAAGGTCTTTTGGAACATCGTCTTTTGCAAAGTTACCGGCAATTGCTTTGGCTTTTTGCGGAGCAACACTCTGGCCGCAGGAGCTAAGGCTTGCAGCAATAAAAACTAAAATAAAACAGGCAGATGAGCGTTTCATTGATTAACATTTTTGTACACTTTATCTACGAAGTTAGCTGCGTTTTGGTTTTGCCTGAAAAATAAAAAAAAGTGTCCGGTTACACTTGATTTTTTAACTGTCTTTTTCACTTATAAATGAGGTTAAATTTTTATGAACTCGTCGTTTATACAATAGTCCACGTTAACATATCAATAACTGAAAAGATGCGTGTCAGCAACCTTTGTTAGGCTACTTTTGACACATGAAATTAAGGTAAATATTTTTTAAGCGTAGTGTTTTTGCAGGCATTATTAATTTACAGGATCGCTTAAAAAAACAGTTGCGGGCAGAAGCATTTTTATAAGTGATTTGTGATGATGGGCATAAATTCAAAATAAGCTGTAAATACCTTATGGTAGCGGTTTTAAAGGAATTTATCAAACGAAAAATTGTTCCTGGCAAAAATGAAAACGGCAGTAGTTTGAAGTAGCGGAAAACGGCTAAAAAGGACAGGAAAAAAACAGCATTGTTTGTGATTTTTTTAATGATAGATTTTACACACGAAAAGAAGATTTTGAATTACCAAATTGAAGTTTTGGAAAAAAATAATAAAACATTGAATTGAAGTTGCGACACATTATAAATACCATGTTTATGAAACTGAAATTTTTACCTTTCGTATTGCCGCTGTTAATATGTATATTAGCAGTGGGTATGCCCGGTTTAAAGGCGCAAACTATTACCACTTTTGCGGGTAACGGCACGGGTGGTTTTAGCGGAGACGGCAGTGCTGCTACTTCTGCGGAGCTATCCGGCCCATACAACACTGCCGTTGACGCAAGCGGCAATGTTTATATCGCCGACCAGATGAACAACCGGGTGCGCAAAGTAAGCACATCGGGTGTTATCAGCACTATTGCAGGTAACGGGTCAGCCGGGTTCAGCGGGGATGGCGGCAGCGCAATAAGTGCATCTTTGAATTCGCCTACTGGCGTGGCTGTTGACGGTAGTGGTAATGTGTATATTGCAGATGAGAATAACCACAGGATACGCGTAGTCAATACTTCAGGCGTTATCAACACATTTGCTGGTAATGGTACAGCAGGTTTTAATTATGACGGTATTGCAGCAACAGCATCAGAATTATTTTATCCCTGGGGTGTAGCGGTTGATGGCAGCGGGAATGTTTATATAGCAGATAAGAACAACGAAAGAATACGTAAAGTAAATACTTCGGGAGTTATCAGCACAATAGCAGGTAACGGGTCGGCAGGTTTTTCAGGAGACGGTGGATTGGCTACGGCAGCGGAGTTGAATGTGCCTGTTGGTGTAGCCTGTGATGGTTCCGGTAACATATACATTGTTGATGAGAACAACCAGAGAATACGTAAGATCAATACATCAGGATATATCAATACGGTTGCAGGCAATGGCTCTTTTGGTTTTACAGGAGACGGTGGACAGGCTACTGCTGCTGAGATATATGACCCATATGGTGTGGCAGTTGATGGATCAGGTAACATATACATAGCCGACCTGGATAACGAACGTGTTCGTATAGTAAATACTTCAGGCGTTATCAATACTTATGCCGGCGATGGTGTGAGAGGCGCAACCGGCGACGGTGGACCCGCTACGGCAGCGCAGCTTTATAACCCCGCAGGCGTGGCAGTTGACGGCTATGGCGATCTGTTTATTTCGGATTATATAAACAATAAGATACGCGAAATTGCAACACCTGTATTGCCAATAACCGGAACAGTTTCGGTATGTGTTGGCGCAACAGCTACATTAAGCGACGCAACATCCGGTGGTACCTGGAGCAGCAGCAATACATCTGTGGCTACAGTCGGTTCTACTGGCATTGTTACCGGTGCAGGGTCAGGGTCAGCTACTATCAGCTATACGGTATCAGGTGGCAGTTATACTACTACTATGGTAACCGTTTTCACTACTCCTGCTACTATTACGGGTACGATGAATGTATGTGCGGGAGCGACAACAACATTGGGCGAGACTGTTTCCGGCGGGGCATGGAGCAGTGGCAATACTTCGATAGCCACAGTGGGCAGTACAGGTATTGTAAGTGGTGTGGCAGGCGGCACGGTTAGTATATCTTACACAATAGGCACTTGCACGGCTTCTGCTTCAGTAACGGTAAACCCATTACCAACAGTAGCTGCGATAACCGGCGGCACAAATATTTGTACCGGCTCTTCAACCTCATTGAGCGATGTTACCACCGGCGGCGTTTGGAGCAGCAATAATACTTCTGTTGCCACAGTGGGTTCAGGAACGGGTGATGTAAGCAGCGTAGCCGCAGGCAACTGCACGATCAGTTATGCCGTAAGCAATAGCTGCGGTACTACAACTGTAACCACAAATGTAACGGTGAGCAGTTTCGGTGGCCCTGCAATTATTACCACTATTGCGGGCAATGGTACTGGTGGCTACGGTGCGGGTACTGGCGATGGCGGGGCCGCGACTGCTACTGATTTACATAATCCTTTTTGTGTAGCCATAGATGCCAGCGGGAATATTTATATAGCAGATCAGAGTAACAACCGTATCCGCAAAGTAAGCGCCTCGGGCATTATCAGCACGGTAGCGGGCAATGGCGCTGCCGGATATGGAGCCGGATCAGGTGATGGCGGGGCCGCGACTGCTACTGATTTATATAATCCTACCGGTGTAGCCGTAGATGGCAGCGGGAATATATATATAGCAGATCATAGTAATAATAGAATTCGCAAGGTAAGCGCCTCGGGCATTATCAGCACGGTAGCGGGCAATGGCGCTGCTGGATATGGATCTGGATCAGGTGATGGTGGGGCCGCGACGGCTACTGATTTATCTTCTCCTAATGGTGTAGCCGTAGATGGCAGCGGGAATATATATATAGCAGATGAGTATAATCAGCGTATCCGCAAGGTAAGTACCTCGGGCATTATCAGCACGGTAGCGGGCAATGGCGCTGGTGGTTATGGCTATGGATCAGGTGACGGCGGGGCCGCTACTGCTACTGATTTATCTTCTCCTTTTGGTGTAGCCGTAGATGGCAGCGGGAATATATATATAGCAGATTATGGTAATAATCGTATCCGCATAGTAAGTACCTCGGGCATTATCAGCACAGCAGCGGGCAATGGCGCTGCTGGATATGGAGCCGGATCAGGTGATGGCGGGGCCGCTACTGCTACTGATTTATATAATCCAGCTGGTGTAGCCGTAGATGGCAGCGGGAATATATATATTGCAGATGCCAATAATAATAGAATTCGCAAAGTAAGTACCTCGGGCATTATCAGCACGGTAGCGGGCAATGGTGTTGGTGGTTATGGCTATGGATCAGGTGATGGCGGGGCCGCGACTGCTACTGATTTATGGAATCCTGCCGGTGTAGCCATAGATGGCAGCGGGAATATATATATAGCAGAATATGATAATCAGCGTATCCGCAAAGTAAGTACCACCTCTTTGCCAGCTATCACAGGCACAGCTACGGTATGCGCAGGTGCAACAACTACTCTGAGCGATGTTACCATAGGTGGCACCTGGAGCAGCAGTAACAGTAATGCTACGGTAGGGTCAACCACAGGTGTGGTAACCGGCGTTACCGGCGGAACAACAGCAACTATTACTTATACTTTTACCAATAGCTGCGGTACAGCAACCACATCCACTACGGTATCTATTAATGCATCTCCGGCCTCTATAACAGGTACATTGAATGTATGTATATCTTCTACAACTAATTTAAGCGATGGTTCTTCCGGTGGTACTTGGAGCAGCGCCAATACTGCCGTAGGCACTGTAGGTTCCACAGGTACGGTTATGGGAATAACTTCCGGTACAGATACCATAAAATATACACTTGCAGGTTGCAGCGCAAATGCTGTAGTTACAGTGAATGCAGCGCCCACAGCAGCGCCAACAAACAGCGGGGCTATTTGTTCCGGCTCAACGGTAACACTTTCCGCAAATGGCAGCAGCGGCGTAACCACTTACACCTGGAGCGGACCTAATTTATCATCAACCACAGTTGCCAATCCTACAGCTACGCCCACAGTTACCACAACTTATTCATTAACAGTTGGAGGATCAAGTTGCAGTTCAGGTACGGTATATACCACAACAGTTACAGTTAATTCTTCACCTGGGTCTATAACCGGTACAACATCCTTATGCCAGGGATATACAACTACGCTGAACTGTACCCCATCGGGTGGCACATGGTCGAGCTATAATCCTTCGGTCGCTACAATTACCTCAACCGGCGCAGTAACCGGTTATGCGGTAGGTACATCAATTATTACTTATACGGTTAGCGGTGGTTGTGGCAGTGGTTACGTTACCACTGTTGTAACCGTTAATCCTGCGCCTGCAGGTATCACCATACCATCACCGGGCGATGTATGCCCCGGCGGTACGATCACTTTGTCTGACGGTACATCAGGTGGCACATGGAGTACCTCGGGCGGCCTGGTTACTATTGTGGGTAGCACAGGTACAGTTACCGGAGTATCGGCAGGTAATGCGGGTATCACATATACGATCACGGCAACGGGTTGTTCTATATCAACGACATTGAGTGTAATATCAGGCCCAACGATCACGGCCAGTTCAGGTGTTACTATTTGTAACGGTTCATCCACTACATTAACAGCATCCGGAGGCGTTGCTTATACCTGGTCTCCATCAACAGGATTATCTTCCACAGCGGGCGCGAGCGTAACAGCCAGCCCTACTGTAACCACTACTTATACAGTAACAGGCGTTAGTTCCGGCGGTTGCAGCGGCACAGCTACGGTAACGGTATCAATAAATCCGACAACGGTAGGCATAAGCGGCACCACTACGGTATGCAGCGGAAGCACAACATCATTGACAGGTACTCCTCTGACCGGAGGCACATGGAGCAGCAGCAATACTGCTGTAGGCACTGTGGGTACTGCGGGAGCGGTATATGGCGTTGCGGCGGGAACTGTAACCATATCTTATACTTATGGTTCCTGTACTGCGACCACTATGGTAACGGTGAATGGCACGCCAACTGTGAGCGCAGGTTCCAATGTTGGTATTTGCACCGGTTCTTCCACTTCATTAACAGCTACCGGCGCGACAACTTATACCTGGTCGCCATCAGTATCGCTTTCCGCATCAACAGGAGCGAGTGTAACAGCTAACCCAACGATAACGACTACTTATTCGGTAACAGGCTTTAGTACAGCAGGGTGCAGTAATACCGCTACTGTAACGGTATCAGTGAGCGCTATGCCAACAATCGTTCCAAGTTCCGGGGTTACAATTTGCAGCGGTACATCAACAGGTATATCAGCTACCGGCGGCGTTACCTATACCTGGTCTCCTGCTACCGGGTTAGCTTCAACGACCGGGGCAGGCGTAACAGCCAGTCCGACTGTAACAACAACTTATACAGTTACCGGTACAAATGCTTCGGGTTGCAGCAATACTGCTACCGTAATGGTATCCGTTAATACATCGCCGACTATTACAGCCGGTTCAGGTTCGGTAATATGCAGTGGTTCTTCCGCTTCATTATCAGCTTCGGGAGGTACTACATATACCTGGTCGCCATCAACAGGATTAACAGCTACAACAGGGACACCAGTTACTGCTACGCCTACTGTAACAACTACATACATGGTCACCGGTACCACTTCGGGTTGCAGCAATACTGCGTCCGTTACTATTACTGTTGATCCTTTGCCCACGTCAGCTGCCATTTCCGGGCCGTCAGCCGTGGACATTGACCAATACATAACTTTATATGGCAGCATAAATGGCGGAACATGGACAAGCCTGAATACTTCTGTTGCAACCATTGGCGCTTCAACAGGCATAGTCATTGGCTATATAGCTGATACAGTAACCATAAAATATACTTTAACTAATTCTTGTGGCACCGGCAACTCTTATAAAGTAATTACTGTCAACCCGGTTTCCTGCACAACGGAATATATATACAATTTTGCCGGTACCGGCATTATAGGTTCGGGAGGCTTTAGCGGAGATGGTGGCGCGGCTGTATCAGCGCAAATAAATGGCCCATATGGTTTGGCGGCTGACAGAACAGGGAATATTTATATTGCCGACCAGTTGAATAACCGTATCCGTATGGTGAACACTTCCGGTGTTATCAGTACCATAGCCGGTAATGGCAGCGCAGGTTTTGGCGGGGATGGCAGTTCTGCATTATCCGCAACTTTAAACGGGCCTACGGGTGTTGCAGTTGATGCAAGCGGTAACGTTTATATTGCTGATATGAATAATCATCGTATCCGTCAAATAAATACATCAGGGATCATAAGTACAATTGCCGGTAATGGCACTGGCGGCTATAATGGCGATGGTGTTGCTGCAACTTCCGAATTATATAATCCCTGGGGAGTTGCCGTTGACGGCAGCGGCAATGTTTACGTTGCTGATATGAATAATGAAAGGATCCGTGAAATAAATATGTCTTCAGGCAACATAAGCACAGTTGCCGGTAACGGTACTGCCGGTTTCTCTGGCGATGGTGGCGCAGCTATATCAGCGATGATACACAGGCCCACAGGCGTGTCTTTTGATCCTAACGGGAACTTATATATTGTTGATGAAACTAACCAAAGGATACGTGAAGTTGTATCAGGCGTTATCAATACGGTTGCTGGTAACGGTACTTTCGGATTTGCCGGAGACGGTGGAGCAGCTGTAAGCGCAGAATTAAATGATCCATATAGTGTAGCAATAGATGGTTTCGGGAATATGTATATTGCCGATGTGGATAATGAACGTATCCGTATTGTTAACTCATCAGGCGTTATCAATACTTTAGCTGGTAATAGTACCAGGGGGCATACCGGAGACGGTGGCCCGGCTGCATCTGCGGAATTATACAACCCTTCAGCGGTAACAGTTGATGGCAGTGGCAACATATATTTGTCTGATAACATCAGCAATTATGTCCGTGAAATACGTTACCCGGTATTGTCAGTGATCACAGGCGATACTATTGTTTGTTATCCCTCAACGTTAACTTTATCTGATGCAACTTCGGGCGGTACATGGTCCAGCGGTACAACAGCGATTGCAACTATCGGTTCCGGTTCTGGCGTCGTTACATCGGTAGCAAAAGGCATAACGATTATTTCTTATTCTCTGACTGGCTGTACTTCTACAGATACGATCAGGGTAAAGACTCTTGGTGCAAACCTGACTAACAGCAGCCCAGCCTGTGTAGGCGGTACCGTTGATCTCTTTTCAACTGATACAGGTAATGCTGTAATAACAGGGTACACATGGAGCGGGCCTTTGAGCTTTACCTCAACGGTTGCCAATCCGGTATTGAGTACCAGTGTTACAACTTCAATGGCAGGCGCCTATACTTTTACATTAACAGCAATTGGAACGGGTTGCGTAAGAACAGCCTCAACGACTGTAACTGTAAATACGTTGGTGGCTTCCCCATCAAATAATGGCCCGGCCTGTATAGGTGGAACTATTACTCTTTCTCCGGGTATAACAGGTACTGCCACACCACTTACTTATTTATGGAATGGCCCGTTAAGTTATACTTCCTCGCTTTCCAGCCCTGTATTGACATGCACTACTTCGGTCATGTCAGGTACTTATACCTTTACTGTGACGGCAGCCGGTTCGGGTTGTATTGCATATGGTGCAACAACGTTAACGGTAAATCCGACGCCAACAGTTAACCCGGTCAGCAGCCAGACGGTATGTAACGGAACCATAGATGTAGGGGCCAGCTTCACCGGCTCAGGTACATCTTATACATGGGTCAATGACAATACAGCTATTGGCTTAGGCTCAAGCGGTACGGGTAATATATCCTTTACATCAACCAATGGTACAAGCAGCCCGATCTTAGGAGACATAACAGTGACGCCCGTCTATACGAACGTAATAAGCTGTTACGGGCCTACAACTGCATTTACAATAACAGTTAATCCGACGCCATCAGTGAACCCTGTTAGTAACCAGGCGGTATGTAATGGCGCTACTGGCGTAGGAGCCAGTTTCGCTGGTACAGGTACATCCTATACATGGGTCAATGACAATACGGCTATTGGTCTCGGATCAAGCGGAACCGGTAACATATCTTTTACAGCAACCAATAGTACAAGCAGCCCGATTATAGGTGATATTACGGTAACACCGGTTTATACAAACAGCATAAGCTGTACAGGATCAACTACTACATTTACGATAACAGTTAATCCGACTCCATCAGTTAACCCGGTCAGCAGCCAGACGGTATGTAACGGAGCGACGGGTGTAGGCACTACCTTCTCCGGTACAGGCACATCCTATACATGGGTCAATGATAATACAGCTATTGGCCTTGGTTCAAGCGGTACCGGTAATATTTCCTTTACGGCAACCAATGCTACAATCAGCCCGATTTCAGGCGATATTACGGTAACGCCGGTTTATACTAATAGTGTAAGTTGTAGCGGTTCCACCACTATTTTTTCAATAACGGTAAACCCTACGCCTACGGCGAGCATCAGCTATACGGGTTCACCGTACTGCGCTACGGGAACTGCGAGTGTTACGCAGTCGGGTACAAGCGGCGGAACCTACAGTTCCACTTCCGGCCTGGTGATCAATTCTTCAACTGGGGATGTTGACCTTGTGGCGAGCACAGCGGGCAGCTATACGGTAACGTACAGTTTCACGAGCGGGGCCTGTTCCAATACCACGACAACAGGTATAACGATTACGGCATTGCCTACGGCGGGCATCAGCTATACGGGTTCACCGTACTGCGCTACGGGAACTGCGAGTGTTACGCAGTCGGGTACAAGCGGCGGAACCTACAGTTCCACTTCCGGCCTGGTGATCAATTCTTCAACTGGGGATGTTGACCTTGTGGCGAGCACAGCGGGCAGCTATACGGTAACGTACAGTTTCACGAGCGGGGCCTGTTCCAATACAACGACAACGGGTATAATTATCAACCCATTACCCACGTACACCTCTTTTGCAGGTACGGGCAACTCGGTGTGCATAGGTATGAACGGCACAGTAGCCGTTGCGTCAGACCTTGCTGCGGGAAGCTATACAATTACGTATAATACTGGTGTTGCTTCAGGTTATACGGCAACCGTGACAATAGGCGGTGGTGCCGGCGACTTTACGGTACCTGGCGCAGACCTTGTTTCGGGGTCTAATACTGTTACGTTTGTATCAATAGCATATACCTCTTCTACATCCTGTACTACCGGACTTTCCGGCACAGCAACTGTCACCATAAACCCTGAACCCGCGTTGACCTCCTTTGCAGGTGCAGGCGATGCAGTATGCGCAGGTGCAGATGGTACAGTTACGGTTACCACTACAGGCCTTGCAAATGGCAGCTACACGGTTTGGTATAATACAGGTGTTACATCAGGTTTATCGGCTGCTTTGACAATAGCCGGTGGCGGTGGCACATTTACGGTACCAACAGCCGATATGACTCCTACTGACAATACGATTACTTTCAATAGTATAGCGTATTCAACTTCCCCTGGCTGTACCACCAGCCTTTCCGGTACAGCTATCGTAACAGATAATCCAACACCATCCATTACATTAACGAACACCAGCAATGAATTGTGTTATGACGCATCATCGTCTCACATTGAATCATACGCATTTACCAGCCCATCGGGAGCCGATAATTATTCGTTAACGTGGTCGCCGACTGCTGTTCTTACAGATGTAGGGGCATATTCCGCTATTTCTGGTAGCTCGATTTCAACCACCGTACCTACCGCAGCAACTGCTGGCGATTATTCAGGAACGCTTACCATAGAGACGGCAGCTACAGGGTGTACAACAGTTTATATGATCACATTAACAGTGGATGCGTTACCTATAATCACAGATTTAACAAGCCCATATGATTTCCATGTTTGTGCATCAGGTACAGGTACTGTTACTACTATTACATTAAACGCTACTCCAAGTGGAGGTACATGGGCAAAAGATGGGAGTGCTGATGTTACTATATCTGCGGATGGGGCATATGATAATGAAGATGTATCAGGTCTTTCAGTTGGTTCGTCTGTTATTACTTATACATCTGGAGCGCCGGATGCCTGTATATCCACTGTAAATGTAACTGTTGATGACTGTAGTGGTCACAGCGGAACTCCTTACGCGCCATTAGTTCACCCGGTGTATGTATATCCAAACCCTACTAATAGCGGATCAAATGTGACTATTTCGTGGGAAAACCAGGTTGTGGGGCCAGCTACGATAAAGATTATAAACGATATTGGCCAAACAATATATACCGCGCCATTAGACATTTATTCTTCATCTGGGCAAACACAACTTGTTTTGGGCAACCTGGTTAGTGGCATATATGTCGTCACAATTATCTCCGATAATATGAATTATTGTACCAAGCTGCAAATAATAAATTAGCGGCAGAATCAAAATGGCAATTGCAACTTTTCAATCCGGCAGCCAATAAAATGGCTACCGGATTTTTATTTATAATGGTTAAAAAGTTAAATAAATATCGTTGTTTTCACCATTAAAAATTTTACCTTATTTTCACAGTTCATTTTCTTTCCAAACAGTAATTTACTGAATATGGAAAGGCAAAAAAAGTTGTTCCCGGATTATGAAGAGGCTGGTTTTTACTCTTTTTTATTTATGCCTGGTTACTTATGCTTCGGCGCAAAATGAGGATAAGTTATTTGGCCCTGTTGAAACGCCGAGAATACGGCAGGGGTTTATTATCAATGGGAACGTTGGTGTAGATCTGCCGGCTGCGGATATGGCAAAACGTTTTGGCGTAAGCTATAGACTTGGCCCTGCTCTTTTGTATAAAACAAAATCGAACTGGATATTCGGGGCCAAGTGCGATTTTATTCTCGGTAATATTGTTAAGCAAGACTCCCTGATGATAAACATCCGGGATAAATACTCCGGCCCCAGTACGCATCTTTACGAATTTATTAATGGCAGCGGCGAAAGGGTCGGGGTGCCGGTATATGAAGTAGGTTATGTCATTGGCCTGCAGTTTGGTAAAATAATCTCGTTTTCCGAACATCATCCCGACAATGGATTGATGCTGCTTACTTCCTCAGGGTTTATACAGCATAAGATAGACATTTATGATAACGACAAATCTGTTCCGCAGTTGATGGGAAATTATTTAAAAGGTTATGACCGCCTTACCAATGGCTGGTTTGTGGAACAATATGCGGGTTATACTTTCTTTGGTAAAAAAGGGCTTCTTAATTTCACTTTGGGATTAGACGCTTTGTTTGGATTTACCCAGGGAAGGCGCGATTATCTCTTTGATGTAATGCGCCCCGATACAGCGAAGCGGCTTGATATATTGTATGGCTTGCGTGGCGGATGGTTTATCCCCATTTTCAAGCGAAAGTCGGAGGATATGCTTTTCCAGGGAAAATAATTAATCTCTGTTATTTTGTTTATATTTTCCAATTGAATTGGTAAAAAATGTGAACCTGTTTGTTATATTGTAGCATTTTTTTAATTTTCGTGTAAAAATGTTCATAGAGCCAATTCGGTCTGGTACGAAAAAAGGATGGGTGGAGGTAATATGCGGCTGTATGTTTTCCGGTAAAACGGAAGAGCTGATCCGCAGGCTGAAACGTGTTCAGATAGCAGGCCAGAAGGCGGAAATCTTCAAGCCGGGCAGGGATGTCCGTTTCGATCCTTTTGACCTTGTATCGCACGATGCTACCCGGATACGGTCAACCCCGGTTGAAAATCATTATAACATTTTGTTGCTGACGGCAGATGTGGACGTGGTAGGTATTGATGAAGCGCAGTTTTTTGATGAGGGCATTGTGGAAGTTGTGGAAGAGCTTACTTTGAGAGGTATGCGGGTGATTGTGGCCGGCCTGGATATGGACTATACCGGCAAGCCGTTTGGCCCGGTGCCTGCATTGCTGGCAAGGGCGGAATATATAACCAAGCTACACGCAATTTGCTCGAAATGCGGGGATAATGCTAATTTCTCTTACCGCAAACCCAAGATTGACGACCAGGTGCTGCTGGGCGAGTATGATGTATATGAGCCACGTTGCCGGAATTGTTTTTACAGTCTCTGATGTTTTGTTGGTTGGATAAATGTCCTGTTTTCCGGTGAAAAAATAATGGGAGGTTGATGGGATAAGCGATGGCTGAAATGCTTTGCTGTGGCTGTTATTAATATTTTTCTCCTTATCTCATTTGTATCGCATTGCTACGCATTTTGTATGGCATGTTTGTCTGAATCACGGATTAGGCGGATTAAAAGATTTCACGGAAATGAGAGCGTAAAGATGCTTTCTACTCTGGTTTAAGTGTTTTCACTTAAATCTATCAGCTGCCATAGCTTTTGCGAAGGCTGTCAGCAATGAAGGCAAGACTCTGTCTGGCAATATATATGCTGAAGCCAGATTGGAATACTATTATCGTAAGTTGTGTGTGGATATAGTAGTTCTGTTCCCTGATTTGCCGCTGGAATAAGCCATGCCGGTCGGAGACTTTCGTTCTATTATTGGATTGAAGTCGGAAGACTTCAACCAGATGGGATGGGAATGAAAAATTAAAAGGCAAAAATAAAAAGTAAAAAAAACGCCTTGTGATGGGCGGTTTTTTTATGCCTGCCACAATAAGTGTGCCAAAAATTATTTTCAAAAATAATTTGAAAATAGTTGCTATTCTCAACTAATTGTCTTTATTTTTGTTTTTAGTTAATGATATGTGAATACATTAGTTAATGAAATGCAAACAATTTTTTACTCGCTAAACTGCAACATATGAGCGCAAGGCGGCTGGACGGGATTAACTAATGCCATACCAACAGACTGGAATTAGACCGGGCATTTTTCTTGAACTTCTGGGACTTTATTTATTTTACATCATCCTTACTTTATCTGTTATTGACAACTTGAATTTAATGCAATTCAAAACAATTATCTAAACATTAAAAACTAAAAAAAATGAACAGAAAATTTAAAATACCCAAAACAATTAAGGCAGCAGTGCTTGCCTTAATGCTGTGCCTTGGCGCGCGGGATGCGGCTAACGCACAAACACTGGCTTTACCTGGAAGCGCACCTCACCTATGGTATAGTGATGCAAACACGATAAGCGGTATAAACACCGCGATGATCGCATACAGCAGCAGCTATATTATGGGCAGCGTTTATTATGATGCCAGCAGTACATCTATAGCTTACGTAAACGACCCGTTCGTAGGAACTGCCAATGTTACGCTGAACGCAACACCAACCGGAGTGCCTGACATTGCGATAGGCAATGGTTCGTCCTCTACTGATTACAAAGTAGCCATAGCCTATGCTACCAGCGCCGGTGCAGAAGTGGATTATTTTGACCTGTATGACGATGGCAGCTCTATATATTTTATCTCCGCCTCACCTGTTTATATTACCACCTACACAGCTGCACACACTACACAGGTAGTGCATATAGATGCGCTTGTGGATTATAGCGCCACCCCTTCTCCATATTGCAGTTATGCCTTTGTAACCTGGGAAGATGTTGGTAGCGGCACCAATTATATTTATGCAGACCTCCTTAACCTGACGGTAACAGGCACTGGAACACTCACCGCAAACCTTATGGGAACAGGCAGAACGCCTGATGTGGCGGGTATATACCGCACTTCCGTTATAGGAACCCCGATAGCTCTGCTCACCTACATAGATGGTCTCAAGCAAACTTTATACTACCAGGAGTGGTCTTATGGTTCATCGCCGGGAACAGTCATAACATTAAATACGGTTTCTGGCAGCAATCATATTTTCCAGCCGCGCATAGACGCCAACGATGATTACAATACCAATACCGGTTCTAATTCGAACTATAAAGTGGTGGCAAATGTGGATAACAGCGGGATGTACGAGGTGCGGAGCTATGATAATGTACTTGGCGCAGGCGCTTACTGGGCAAGTTCCGGTGTGGTCAGCTACCTTCCCGCACCCTGCACATCAAGCGCAGCATATAATAATTTTGCGCCGGTAGTGGCATTGGGCGGGCCTGTAGGAAGTGCTACATTTGATGGCTCACAATACCAGGTAGCCCATTTTACCGATGATGGCGGCAGCCCCAACCATGATATTGTATTTATGGAGCCGATAGACTACTCGGCGCCGCAACAGCTATATACCGGCCCGGATTTTTTTTACTGGGTAAGCGAGAATAGTGTTTCTTATACTTCTACTATTAATAAATACGCGGTAGCTATTACCACGCCCTGCAACGACCCAAGCGGGGGTAATGTGGTTACCTGGGCATACCCCATCCCCGGCCCCAGCATAGGCAGTAATGTGGAATTTAAACAAAGCCCTTATCCATATGGTTTCCGGCAATCGGCGCCTGCTTCGGCTACGCCCAGTGCAGGCGTCGGAGCCGTGACGGTTTACCCGAACCCGGCGCAGAACCAACTGATAATAAATACCAGCGGAACAACAACAATCAGCAGGTATGATATTACCGATATGCTGGGGCGCAGCCTGCTCAGCGGCGGCATCGCCAACAACAGCGCGGCAATAGATGTGAGCGGCATAGCGCCAGGCACCTACATTCTGAAAACGTACTCCGGCGATAACAGTTTGGAACAGAAGATGTTTGTGAAAAATTAAGAGTCTCTCCCGGCCTCTCCGAAGGAGAGGTGAAGGATGACAAGTTGCAGGTGTCCCACACTTCAAAAGTGTGGGACACCTATGTATCAAAAGCGAGACAAAAAGCCCCTGCCCTAAAGGGAGCAATTACGTAACACCTCCCGGAACCTGTCCCGGTTTTTTACCGGGAGGATTGGGGCTTTTTCTTGCGCAAGTAAAAGGACTCATAAAAAAAGTATTGAAATAACAAATAAATAGTAACTTTGATAAGCCTTGTTTATTAACCGTTAATAATTAATCATTAACCATTAAAAATACGCCTACGAAAAAAGTTGTATCAGATATTATAGTAGCCGCATTTTTTTCGCTTGTGCTTTGCATTAATGCACAGGCGCAAACGCCGCAGATAATTAACACCATTGCGGGTATCGGCGGTACTGGGGCCTCTGCCGGCGACGGTGGCCCCGCTACTGCCGCTACTATCTATGCTTATTCTACGGCAGTTGACTTAGCGGGCAATATATATTTGGCAGGCGATAACAGGATACGCAAAATAAATACATCGGGCATCATCACTACCGTTGCCGGCAACGGCTCGGCAATAGACTCGGGAGATGGGGGACAGGCTACTGCCGCAGGCCTGGATAACCCCGTGGGGGTAGGCGTAGATGCTACCGGGAATATATATATAGGCGAGCCGGATGGTCTGCTGCGCAAAGTAAATACCGCAGGGGTTATCTCCACAATTGCTGACTTTGATATGACTCCTTCCCCAGAAGATGTTGGATTGGCAGTGGATGCCGCAGGGAATGTATATATGACCACTGCTACTGGCAGTATTGATAAAGTAAGTATCTCGGGCGTCATTACATCCGTGGCCGGGGCTGGAAGTAGTGGCAGCACTGCGGAAGGGGTGCCGGCTACTTCAGCCTATATAAGGCCCTGGGCCGTGGCTGTGGACGATACCGGGAACCTGTACATTGTTGATAATGGAGGAGCGGGTGGCTGTATCCGCAAAGTAAATACAGCCGGTATTATTACCACTATTGCCGGGAGTGTGGCAGGCAGCGCTTATCCCGGTTTCAGCGGAGATGGTGGCGCTGCTACTGCGGCTGTTTTTCATGGCATAAATGGTGTGGCTGTGGACCGGCATGGCAATGTGTATATAGATGATGTGGGTAATTTCCGCATCCGCATGGTGAACCCTGCCGGCATTATAAATACTATTGCCGGCAGCAGCTCGTATGGCTATGGGTCTTCCGGTTGGTACACCGGCGATCACTGCGCGGCTACCGCAGCAATGTTAGCTACGCCCTATGGCGTAACCGTGGATAGCGTAGGGAATGTATATACAGTTGACCAGTCGGCAAGAATTTTGCGTAAGATAAGCAGGGACTATGTGCCGTGGTTTGCCGACGGGCATAGCCAGGCTATTGGTGTGTGTATAAACTCCGGCGCAAATGCCATAAATGCCCTGCTGGCTATAAATGATACAGACGCCGCGCAGGGTGAGGCATGGAGCATAATAGACTCTACGGCGCATGGCGCGCTGGTGGCTGCATATTCCGGTACATCTACAGGCGGTACCACCACGCCCACGGGCTTATCTTATACCCCCGCGACAGGCTATACAGGCAGCGATAGCTTTAAAGTGCAGGTAACGGATTGCGGCGGTGCGGCAGATACTACTACTGTGTATATAACTGTCTTTTCATCACCTACACTAACCACCATAACAGGCGCTAACCACGTATGCACGGGCGCAGCCATAGCGATGGGAGATACAGTAGCGGGGGGGGGATGGAGTAGTTCGGCAAGCTCACTATCTATAGGCTCGGCAACAGGCGTGGTATCTGGCATCGCAGCAGGTACGGCAACTATCACTTATTCATTATCGCTTAGCTGCGGCAGTGCAGTAGTAACAAAAACAATAACGGTAAACCCTACGCCGTCTGTAATAACAGGCACCGCAGCAATATGCGCCGGGCTAACCACCACGCTAAGCAATAGCCTAAGTGGTGGGGCTTGGAGCAGCTCTGCGAGCGCAATATCGGCTATCGGCTCTACGGGCATTGTAACAGGCGTAGCCGCAGGTATAGCCGCCATAAGCTATACCATGCCTACGGGCTGCAAGGCCGGTACACAGGTAACAGTAAACCCGCTCCCATCAATCATAACAGGCACACTAAATATATGCGCTGGCTTAACAACAACGCTAAATGATAGTGCAAGTGGGGGTACATGGAGTAGCAGCAATGCCAATGCAAGTATAGCATCTGCCACAGGTATAGTAACAGGAGTAACAGCGGGAACTTCTGTAATTACTTATACGTTACCTACGGGCTGTATAAAAACAACGGGCGTAACTGTGAACGCGCTGCCATTGGCTATAACCGGAACTACAAACGTTTGCGTAAGCAGTACCATCACTTTAAATGATAGCACAAGCGGCGGGGCATGGAGCAGCAGTAATGCCAACGCAAGTATAGGTTCGGCAGGTATGGTATTTGGCGTATCTACAGGAAATGATACCATAAAATATACCCTGCCCACAGGCTGCATGGCCACAAAGCCAATAACAGTAAACCCCTTACCCGCCGCAATAACCGGAACAATGAATGTATGTACCGGGCAAACAACCCTGCTAACAGATGCAACGGGTAGCGGCGCATGGAGTAGCAGCGCAGCGGCAACAGCGGCAATTGGCACATCCGGCATACTATCAGGCATGAACGTGGGTATAGCTGCGATTACCTATACCTTGCCTACAGGCTGTATTACCACTACGCCGGTTACTGTGAATCCAACACCGCCGCCACCTGTAGTTACAACAGGCAGCGCTACCCATGTATGCTATGGTGCAACAATAATATTAAGCGATTCCATTGGCGGTGGTACATGGATAAGCGCAAACCCGTCAATAGCTGCAATTGGTTCATCAACTGGTATCACTACCGGAATGGCAATAGGCGTATGTGGTATTATCTATACTACCATTGCCGGTTGTACAAGCAATACCATTGTCACCGTTAACTTACTGTCAACAGCAATAACAGGGGCCTCTAATGTATGTGTGGGTAGTACCATACCTTTAACCGATTCAACCACTGGCGGTAACTGGACGTCAAGCAATACCGCTTACGCCATAATAGGCTCTGTAACAGGAATGGTAACAGGCGTTACTGCAAACACAGTAACTATAACCTATACTTTACCAACCGGCTGCAAGACTGTAAAAACAATAACCGTAAACCCGTTACCATCAGTTATAACTTCTGCATCAGGCTATTTTAATGTTTGCCCTGAAGCAACGCTACCACTAAACGACCTGACAAGCGGTGGAGTGTGGAGCAGCAGCACAGGAGCTGCAATAGGCTCAACAGGCATGGTAACAGGCATATCAGCAGGCATGGCAACCATAAGCTATACGCTGCCTACGGGCTGCGAGGCTTCTGCTATTGTTACCGTAAATCCAACACCACCTGCAATCGGCGGCTCAACTATTCTTTGCCTCGGCAACACAGATTCACTAAGCAATTCCATACCCGGCGGGGCATGGAGCAGCAGCAACTATGATACTGCTTTTATAGATGCTGCGGGCGGGGTGGTAACGGGTATAAGCACCGGCCCGGCTACTATTACTTATACGCTGCCATCGGGCTGCTTCACTACCACTCCGGTAACCGTAAACTCCGCGCCATCGGCTATAACAGGCGCATCATCGGTATGCGTGGGCGCAACAACGCCCTTGTATAATAGCGTGAGCGGTGGGGTGTGGAGTAGTTCGGCTCCGGGTATTGCAGGTATTGGTTCAGCTTCGGGGTTTGTTACGAGCGTGTCTCATGGCAGCGCTACTGTTTCTTACTCCACCGGTATTGGTTGCACTGTTACTTTTCCTATGGTTGTAAACTCTGCGCCTGTGGCAATAACCGGCCCGGTGGCAGTATGCAAGGGCAGCGTAATAACCATAACAGATAGCACTACAGGCGGGGTGTGGAGCAGCCCCGGGTCAACTGGTATAGCTATTCTGGGTTCTACAACTACGCTGTCTGCCACCATCACCGGCACCGGTGCAGGGCTGGCAATAATCAGCTATACCATAGGGAGTACAAGCAGCGGCACGGCATGTGCGGCAATAAAGGCAATAACGGTAAACCCCTTACCAGCAGCCATCACAGGTACACTGCATGTATGCCCTGCGGGTACAACCACGCTAACAAGTGGTACGGGTGGAGCGTGGAGCGTGGCAAGTCCGCTACTAACAATAGGTTCGGCAACAGGTACAGTAACAGGCATAGCCCACGGCACTGCGCTGGTAAGCTACACCCTGCCTACGGGCTGCGCAAGCACGGCGGTGGTAACCGTAAACCCGCTGCCCTCCATCATTTCAGGGGCAAACAGTGTGTGTGTCGGCCTAACCACCACCCTCACCGATTCCACCCTCACCGGTACCTGGACCAAAAGCAATGCGGATGTAAATATCGGCTCTGCCACAGGCGTGGTAACAGGCGTAACCCCCGGTACCACAAACATATTTTATACCCTGCCATTTACCGGCTGCTATGCCACAAAAACAATAACGGTAAATACCTCGCCCGGCGCTATAACAGGCTCAAATCATGTATGCCCCGGCGCAACTATAACCTTAGGCAATGCAATAACTGGAGGAACATGGGCAAGCAGCAATACTGGTATAGCAACAGTAGGTTCTACCAGCTTATCAGCAGGTATGGTTACGGGAGTTTCACCAGGGGTGGTAACTGTTACTTATTCCATAGGAGCCG
>Ga0206818_1014_pt1 | contig 83858 bp, 52 predicted proteins | sample Alteio_BWOrgCont_86_FD_152881 | JGI IMG/M metagenome (GOLD analysis project Ga0206818, IMG submission 152881) | Enriched cells from forest soil in Barre Woods Harvard Forest LTER site, Petersham, Massachusetts, United States -... | ecosystem: Environmental > Terrestrial > Soil > Temperate forest >...
CCTCGCTGCTGGCGTCAGAAGTTGCCAGCTATGGCGAACAGCAGAAGCAAACGTATTTAAATGATACTAATCAGGTGGTCGCACAAACCGGGATTTTAATGGCGATTATCATGGTCATCGTGTCGATTATCATAATCGTCGTTAGTTGGGGAACAGCGACTGCGCTGGGGATAGCGATGGACACCACCATTTTAGCGCTGGAGGCAGTTGCTGTTGGGATGGCTGTCCTGAGTTTGGTCCTTCAGGTGACCGTGGTCCAGCCGGGGATAACAGCGTTGTGGAATAAATTGCAGAAGGACCAGCCGGTGCAACAGCAGTTTTTTGAGCAGGGGCTCAGCACGGCGCTTCAAAGCAGTGTTACGGACCAGGTGAACATCACGGATTATTTTGATTCTAACACCAACGGTATTTATGGGACCACTAATGGCGTGCCCAATGACAGCATCAGCCGCTTTGCGGTTTATTATACGGAACGCTTGAAGATGCTAAACCAGCTCAATCCCCTGATCCCCCAGGTGGTGTTATTCTATAATCAATTGGGGGAATTAATGAATGGTGAAACCTGCGATCAAAACGCGAATGATGTCAGCCTTAATTTGGGCATTGCGCCCAATCCTGCCTGTGCTGCTTTTGATTGCGTTAATGACCCTATAGATCCGGCCTGTCAGGTAAAGATACCCAATGGTTTCCAGTTAAATGATGCCTGTACCTCTTCAAACCCGGCCAATACTTCGACGTATAATCCTTATTGCGACCCATGCTGCCAGTCTTCCGGCCGGCCGGCTAATTGCCCGGCAGACGTTACCGCAGAATGTCAGACGAATAATCCATTTGGGGCCGGGTACCTGTATCTTTATGACCCGAGTTTTCAGAATAACTATACAACCGGCGGGCAATCATTTTTGGACCAGTTTGGCCGCGACCAGCAAATGGGGCCGTTTTCCACTTTGACGCCCGAAGTCATGAGCCCTTCGGGAGTGACACCTGTCTCGGAATTCCCCAACGGGATATATCCGTTTTTCTGGCTGATGAATAATTACAGTCCGCAGGTGGATAATATTAATCCAGGCTCTTCCTTACCATCATCGCAGGTCCACTGGTGCGCGCCAGGAGGAACCATCCCTTCATCAGGGACCCCTGCGGGATTTTTGGACCTGGCCCAGTTAAATTTGGCTCAAAGCGCGCCGAACAACTATACCTGCCAGGGCCCGGACTGTTGTGTCAACTATCTTGCTAATAACCTCGTGAATGTTGGCGGCGTCTTAACTCCGTCGGGGAGCGGCACGGCAAATGGGGCCATTGATATGGTTGGAGATCCCTCGTTAAGCGGGAATGCCCCTAACCCCGTCCTTGACCCAAGCTTTGGAGAAGGAGGCTCCGGTTCCTGGCTGCCGGGAGACAATCAAATGTGTTCAGCCAGCTGGCCGTATAATGGAGGGAATGGATTTGCTACGGACGGCACTTGCGAGTGGACCGGCAGCACAGCAGCCCCTACTTCCTTGACTTCTGCCAGCACAGTTGACGGTTTGGATGACACCATGCACGCTTTGTCGGATTTTGTTGATTTCGCCTATGTCCTTCTCAGCAATGATGTCCAGACACTAAGTTCAACTTTTCAGACCTGGTATCCTCAGGCGGCTGGATGGATAGCGCCCGGCGGCGGCCAATGTGATGATAACAGCGCGTGCACCAATGGTCAATGTTCAGACGGCAGCGCGTGCGGCGCGTCGGCCAACGGCCGTTTGCTGGCTTTGCCGGCCGCCCTTAATAAATGGAATACAGTGATTACAAATTGGATGAACAACAACTACGCGAGCGCCAACGCATGGTGCGTTCCACCACAGGATGACGCAAGCATGAACGCCAACGGCAGTCCAACGGCTGAAAGTACTGCTATTGCCTCCGGCGGGACATGGGGGAACATATCTTCTGTTATTGCCTGTTTGAATTACAATGCGACCACGGCTGTAACTAATTACCAAGCCTGCCTGGCTGCATTGCCGACGGCAACATGCCCGTCCTCATTGCCGGCCGCGTGCGCGCCTTCGATTTTGGGACGCTCTCTTGCAGGGCCGGCGCCTGCCTATGACGGTTGCGCAGGCAGTTATGCGGCATGGGTGAACAACAGCCTTACCCTGGCCACCGACGAGGCCCCGAAATTCGCGCTGCGGGCAGCGTTTTTAACGGATGTTTCGGGCAGGGCCCAAACCATGCAATCAATTTTTCCGCAAGCAGCGGGGACGATCCAGAATTTCTTGAATGTACCGGCAGCCCAGCTGACCGCCGCATATAATCAGGGTGTAGGCGCTTCTTCACAGTCGGGAGGATTGCCCAACTCCGTCATCTATGGCTGGGTGGATAATAACCATAATGGTCTGCGTGGCTATGCGCACATTGTTAAAGTTACCGCTTATTCACCGGGCCGTGGCGGCAACAACGGGCTTGGCATAGGGTCCTTGTTACCGTGGATACAAACCAAGACCAGCGGGTTTCTCGGTATGACCCGTAGTTATACCCTCGTGAATCGTGACGGATTAGTCTATGTCAGCGTCAAGCGTTGGGATGAAGACCATAACCCCATTCTTTTCCCTAATGGGCATACGTTGTGGCAACTCTTGTTCCATAATCCCGGCGGAGTTACCACCGTAGGGCAAGACCTTATGCAGGCATGCAATGGCTTAAACGTGACAGGCGCAGGAGGGTCTATTAGCAGCGCCATTGGGTTTGGCCTTTTACCTCAGACAGTCACAGGGTTGGGGGATGCGGGGATATCAACGCAAGACCAGACCTCTCTTTCAGGATCGTTTATGTTGAATGACAGAGGAGACGGGAATGTTGACCCCAGCGCCGGAGGCGCCAGCGGCACCAGCGCTGCCTATAGCTCATGCCTTTCCAAGGCCAATGCATTGTTAGCTAATGGCCAGGAAAGCCATATCTGCGCGCAATACATAGCGTCCAGGAATGCCTCAGGGCCTTCTTGTCCTGCGAGTAATTGTACGGGACAAACTGATTATTCTTTGAAATTTGTTAATTGCAACGAGCAGCCGGAGGATTTGTGAAGCAGTAATTAGTGTCTTGTGTCATTGCGAGGAGCGTAGCGAAGAAGCAATCTTTTATCAGGTGATAAAATGGAAATTTTAAATAAAAAAGCATTTTCTGTCATCGAATACATGCTGCTCTTTGTCATCGTCATTGGGGCATTTTTGGCAATGAGAACCTATATCCAGCGAGGGGTTTTCGGCATGTGGCAGCAATCAGGGCAGAGCCTTGCTTATGGGAGGCAGTATGATTCACAAAAAACTATTGAATGTGATTTTGATCAACAAAGCGGTGTGTGGTATGATCATAATTGCGCGCAGTCCCTATGCAGCGGAAACAGTGCCTGCATAGAGAGTGCCGTGGCCAGTTGCCAGACAAGCACGTGCAGTCCGTCTAATCAGTAACAAAATTAATTCTAAATCAGGCCCCCGATTAAAACATTCGGGGTGACATGGCGGTTTTCCATGCTTATATTTTCCCTAATTTTAATATTCGTTTCCATCACCCTCCTGGGCGTTACCCTGATGCCGGTGCTGGTGGCCAAGTCAGGCGAGATAAACAAGGACCAGGCCCAGTCCGTCGTCGGAAGGGTCGACCGGTACATGCGGGAAGATGAGCTTAAGAAAATGTACCAGCTGGCGCTTTTAGGCCCCATTGCCTTAGGCATAGCCGGTTTTTTATTTTTCCCTGAAGGCAGAAAATTTATCGGGCTTATTGTCGGTGTCGTGTTCGGGTATCTTTTGCCGCGCATGTATGTCGGCCGCCTCATCACAGTCCGCAAACAAAGATTTAATGACCAGTTGATGGACGCGATCATGATCATGTCCAGTTCTTTTCGCGGAGGCCTAAGCCTGGTCCAGGCGTTTGAATCAGTGGCCGATGAAATGCCGGAACCGGCCAAGGGTGAGTTTGGGGTGGTCTTGGGGGAAAACAAGATGGGCGTGTCTTTGGATGAATCACTCAACCGCCTTTACATACGCATGCCTTCCCCTGCCATGCAGCAGATGGTAACAGCCATTTTGCTGGCGCGTGAGACGGGTGGTAATTTGCCGGTCATTTTCACGCGCATTGTCAGCACCACCCGCGAGCGCAAAAAGATAGAAAAGAACCTGCAGACACTGACGGTGCAGGGAAAGATCCAGGCGGCAGTCATGACGGGCTTGCCCGTGTTTTTCTTTTTTACCGTGTCGGGGACAAACCCCCATTTTTTTGACACCATGTGGAATTCTCCCAGGGGCCAGCAATTGATGATGTTGTGCATCGTCTTATGGGTCGTGGGGGCGCTAAGCATCTGGAAAATATCCACGTTTAAAGATATTTAAGTCGTGTCATTGCGAGGAGCCCGAAGGGCGACGAAGCAATCTTTTTAGACAGGGAGTTCGAGAAATGCTGTTACCTTTATTATTTGCCTTTTTTGCCGGATTTGCCCTGATATTGGGATTTTTGCCGCTGGGGCTGGATAACCGCCCCAAATTGCAATTGAACCTGGATGATCCCATGGCAGGTTTGGCGACCAAACCCAGCATCGAGGCAAAGAAGAAGGAGCCGCTGGATTTTATATTTTCGATAACGGCCAAACTGGCCTTATTTAACAGGCCTCTTGCTGCCTCCCCCATAGGCCGGCGCATGTATAGGGACTTGAGGATGGCCAAATCCAGATTGACCGTCGAAGAATTCTTCCTGGTCAAAGAGATTTTGATGGGCGGTTTTTTGGTACTGGTCTTTGATCTCAATGACAACAGCGGTTTTTTCATGTTTTGGATCTTGCTGGCCACGGCCCTCGGGTATATGCTTCCCGAGTTTTGGCTGAAGGCGAGGATTAAGAAGATCAAAGAAGATATTTTAAGATTTTTGCCGGACACCGTGGATCTTTTGGGGCTTTGCGTCAATGCCGGCCTGGACTTTATGATGGCCCTTAAATATGTGGTGGAGAAATCCAGCCCCACCGTGATCATTGATGAGCTAAGGAACATGATGCAGGAAATCAATGTGGGCAAGCCCAGGCGTGATGCGCTAAGGGACTTGGCTAAGAAGTATGAATTGCCGGACCTTTCCACTTTTTCCCGCACCCTTATTCAGGCTGACCGTATGGGGACCTCCGTTATTGATGCCCTGAATATCCTTTCCGAAGACATGCGTGAGGCCCGCTTCAGAAGAGGCGAGGCCATGGCCTTAAAAGCGCCTTTAAAAATGCTTGTACCTCTCTTGTTTTTTATATTTCCGGTTGTTGCCATCCTAGTCGCCGGACCGGTATTCCTGGACTTCTTCCAGAACAATCCGCTAAAAAATCTTGGCCATTAATTCAGAATGGAAATTATTAATTTCCATTCTGAGTAAATTTCCAATCTGATTTAATTTCCATTCTGAATACATTCTAGCATCACTCCAGCTATCGATAGACGCATTCTTGGGTAAATTTTATCCGGAATGACATGTTGAAAATCCTCCCAAAAAACGTTTTCTTTTCTTGCATCTATATAAAAAGCCAAAATTAAAGAATCATTATTTATTATTTTTTGATTAAGAACGTAAGTATATAAATTATAAGCACTTATGGCTATAAATAAATTTGCTAAAATTTGCTTTCTGTATATAATATGTTATACTTCAATTGTCGACGAGGATTTGGGTTCAAAACAGTCAAAAAATATGAGCCAAAACTTAGAAAACGCAGCTGAAAATTCTAACGAAGGGCGTAATTTTTCAGAAGCCCCGGAAAATGCTGTGAATTCTTTTGTCTCAACCCCCGTAATTCCCGCAGCAGATAAAACCCCCTTTGTAAGCCGCTTCAATCAGTGGATGAAGGTAATTGCCATCGTGGTTATAGCCGCCTTTATTCCGGACCAAGTCAGCTGGGCTTTTGGCTATAATCCAGCCGTGCTTTACAGGAACTTACCGATCTACAACACCATGTCCGATGAAGACATGCCGATGCCAAGACCGGCCATGCAGGTTGCCGGCAGCTTGGAATATTTGCTCAAGCAAATCCAGGACAAGCCGCGGCTTCATTTACAGTTGAATTTAGATCCTCAGAATGTCATTCCCGCGAAAGCGGGAATCCATAACAAGAACATCCTTGAAATCAACACCAAATCCGTTTTCACCGCGGATAAAATTAACCAAATTACCCAATGGCTCAAGACCCCCAATCTCAACGTCCTTAATTGCGGTGTCTATGCCCTGAAAGATGTTTTAGAAGCCCGCGGCATTAATCGTTCTTTGTCCGAAATTTCAGTGATGACGCTTTCAGTGGACGTTATGGCTGACATCATTAAAATCGGTGAACCAAAATTAAAAACAACCCTTTTTGCCATCAATAAAACAGCCAAAGCGCTGGGCCTTGATTATCAAAGTTTGAAAGTGGCCCCCCCAGATGAGTTCAAATTAAAAACCCCGTTTATCGCCCATTTTAGAAATGAACATTTTGTCACTGTCCAAAAAGCCATTGGCGGAAAAGTTTATTACACAGACCTTGATTATCCGCGCATTGTTGACCAGAAAGATTTCCTGAAAAATATCGACGGTTTTGTTTTCGCTGAACCTCCGGGCGTGTCATTGCGAGGAGGCGCAGCCGACGAAGCAATCTTTTACCAGAAAGTCCCCGAACCTTTACAAGCCTTTGTCTGGGGCGACAAATGGCGTGATCTTTCCAGCTCCTTGCCCGGGCTTATGACCTCAAGCCAATTGAGTCTTCAATTGGTTATTATGATTGCCATGATAGTGATCAAGATGATTCCGGTAATTGGACAAGCTGCAGATGTTGCCGATGCTACGGCAGGTGTTGGCCAAGTTGCGGCAGGGACCATGGACGCAGCTGAAGCAGGGGCAAATAGTATAGGCGCAGCCGAGGGCGCTTTAGCCGCAGCCCAGCAGGGATTGGCATTAGCTTCTTTTAGCATGTCATTTTCTTCGCTAATGAATACGATGGCAACTATCTGCGTCATGAAAGGCGCTTGCAGCGCGGACTCAGCTTTTATTTTAAGCTCAGCTCTTTCCATGGCAGTGAGCATGGGTATCGGAGGGTTTATGCCGGACAGCAGTACGGTTGCCGGCGCAGGAGCTGCTGCTGTTCAGACAGGGACAGGCGGGCTAACGGGACTTATTAACCAAGTCAATAGTTTTTTTCAGAGCATAAAGGATTGGATTACAACCAATATAACAGATCCTGTGCAAAACGCGATAGGAAGTGTTTTTAGCGAGATATTTGGAAGCGGGGCAGCCTCCAGCGGGTTTGAAGCTGCTGCCCAGGGCACCTTTACCAGGGCCCTTGAGGATTTTGGCACGGGCCTTATCTTTGGTGCTTTGAAGGGCGCTGTGGAATTAGAAATCACCAAGACCGTGGACAATGAATTTTGTCCCCCTAGTGCCGCGACATGCAGTGATAAAAACCAGATCATGGAGCAGGGTGTCGGTGCCATTGCCAATGCCGTAGGCGCGCAAGTGGCGGTGACCGTTGGGGCCATGGTGGCAGGCAACATTTTGCAAACAAATTATTTTTCGCAGGAATTCGGTTTAGGACAAACCAATGCCCAGGTAGCAGCGGCAAAAGACAATAGTGTCGTTGCACTAAATCAATCCCCCGCAGCTTTTGCTCTACAAACCGGAGGGGAAGCGGTTAGTGATACGGCGTACAATTATCAAGGACAACCGGATTCAGTTGCTCAAGCGGCAATTGTTGCTACATGGCAGGCAGAGAATCCGGGTGAATCACTCCCGCAGGCCCAGGCAAATGTCGTACAAAATGCTACTTCGCAAAGCATGATCATGGCGACAGCCAATCAAGCAGCAATCAATGTTGCGTTGGATGATCCGGGTATGCAGAGCGCAATAGCAGAAAATTATAAATCTTCTCTCGGTGTTAATGGTCTGGGACAACTTATTATTACTGGAAATCAGAACGACCCGTATCTTAATCAAGCAGTTTATCAAGCCAACAATGTTAGCTTTGGCAGCGCCATGACCAAGCTGACGGACAATCTGCTTCCCGATGTTGTTGGCCAGGCAGCTGGTATGAGTGCAAGGTTGTTGGCCTTGGGCGCAGGCATCAAAGCAACAGATAATCTTTCCAATTCCATTGGGACTTCTGTCAGTGCTTTTACTGCATCGGCTGTCGAGTATGCTTTGTCAAATAACAATTCACAGACAAGCCTTAAACAAATGATTGAACCAGCCATTACCCGCGCTATCTTGGGTTTTGCTTTAGGATCTTTGGAAACTATGGCAGTCGGCAGATATGACCAAACTCAAGCCCAGAATAATCCTGCATATGCTTATAATTATAGCTATCAAGTTGCTCAATTTCAGGGCCTGACCATGCTGACTTCCAGCGTATTGTCTGCCGGGCTTATGGCGACGTTTTCAGGAAACGATGGAGCAAACACTACAAATAATCCCAGCTGGTTTAGTAAATTTAGCCTGGCCTTGCTTCCGCCCGGCCAGGGAGTAGCAGGCCCCACGAACACATCATTTTCAAATAATGGGATAGCGGCAACAACGATGGAACCCGGATCGACCTATGCTCCTTCAGTGCTTGTGGATTTCACTGACAATGTAGGATCAAAGCCGCTTTGGTACAATTATTTACAAACAGGGTCTTGGGGCTCAGTCCAGAATTTTGTAAATTTTTCAGATGCACAGGGTCAAATGATCGGCTTTACAGCTGATTCTGCGGCTTCTGCTGATAGTCAGTGGAAACAGATGAAAATGAATAATAATGTGGCGACCTACACCGTTCAGAAATCCATCGGCGGGTTGATTGGCTGGAGCTGGCAAACTCCGCCGCCTTCCATGGATCAACTACATGACCAATACATCCTTTCATTGCTTGAATCACGCGAGTTAGCAGCACCCGGCATTAATATCGATTATCTTAGCAGCGAATTAGGAGATTCCGCCACTTCCAGCGTCAATAATTTGGCTGGCGTGGTTGCCCATGGAATGTTTGATAATGGGAGTCCAACCGTCCGCAATAATTTAATTGAATGGGGACTGCCTTTTTATAGCTTCACTGATGTAGGCGTTGGTAATTTTAACGATTTACTTATAGGTCAGGGAAAAGTAGAGGATGGGGCAGACGGTAATTCCCTATTTACTTATTCCGCTATTGATGGTCATGGCGGCACAGTATCCTTTCAACAGGCAGGAAATGATAACTCCACCGGTCTGTGGACGGGTGACTGGTCAGTGAGTTTACCTTCATTTATTAGTAAAGAGAATGCTCAGGATATTAAATTAATATCTTCAGTAGTTGGCGCGACACCTTCTTCCCCTTCCGATAACGGTGGAAATTCCGGTCCTGGAGGAGGAGGCCCCAGTGGACCTAATGGTCCGAGCGGCCCGAATGAGCCTCCTGTATTTACCGTAACCGATGGCAGCATACAGCCAGCTGGCGGTATCAATAACCCTACCATTAATGCTGATCAACGATCATTAGGGCCTGATTTTTTCATTACAGGAGTACCGACAAATTCAAACATCCAGGCTTCTGCACAGAAAGGTTTCAATGTAGGGTACAACCTGGGTGACGGACAAGGCCTTTCATTTAATTTTGATACCAATGGAACCACGTCCCAACTTAACATCAAAGCGCCTACATGGAATCAGTCCATTAAAGGATCAATCCTTCCTGATAATGGAGGGACAAGTACACGGAGCCAGTTAGTATTAAATCCCTATGGAAGCTTACTCTATAGAATAGACGGAGCTCATACCGTACAAAATAGCCAACAAAGTGATTGGCTCCAATTATCAGGCATTAATTCCCTGGCTGTAGCATTGAATATGTTAAATAATCAGCCTGCCAACCCAAGTCAAATAAGCACAAACACCGTTAACGCGGGGATTCTGGATAAGCTCAATGCTTTTGCTTCAGCTTTTAAGCAATACGTCAGCCCCAATGATTCTTCTCTTGAGGTCATTACTGATTCCCAGATAGAGAATGGACAGTTTGTATCACATAACGTTGAAAGCGATACTTTTACAAACGGCGTGGAAACAGGCATGGCGCGCATGACCTTGGGAACGCCAGGTTCCTTTGATGTGAATCCACAAACTCAGGCGGTCAAAAATGTGACAGGAGACATTACCAGTGTTGGATACAATTATAGCGGCACGACGTATGAAAATTTGGTCAACTTAGCATCCCAATATCAAATCGGTCAAGGCAATGCTTTGGCCAACTCAGCTTTACCTCAAGGAGCGTTTGGGTCAATCAGGGGGTACACTGACGTAGAAGCAACCGGGAATGGAAATTCTTTAATAGCTAATGGATTGGGCGCTGTTTACACCGTTGAAAATAGGGCCCTTAATGGCGGAATGTCTCAGCAACAAGCCGTCCCTTCCAACCCTGAACAAACACAAGATCTTCTTGCCCAGACTCGAAATTCAAACCTTCCCACGGGGCAAGTAGGCATGACCTTTGCCTCAGCCGTTCCCATTACTCCCGGACGGGCGGTCCAGGCTTCAGGGACAATTGCTCCAGGGGCTATTCTTACCCCAATGCTCAATGGCCAAGGCGAGGAAACACCATTCTATAATGAAACAGGCAGGGTTATTAGCGGACCGTTCGGCAGTCAGATGATCAATTATGATCCCCAGCACCCGCTCTTATTAGATGCTAATGTAGTCCCTAATGGAAAACCGACGACCATGACACAGGCGATCAGTCAAATGAAATATCATGGCCAGGAGACAGTTGCCGGCGGGCAACAAAGTTCCATTGATGCTATTTTTCATCTTCAAAATGGAATTGGCACCTTTGCGGCAGAGAATTTGGGGGCGTCACTTTCCGGGCTATCCGGAGGGATTTATTTCGCGGTCACCAACGGGAGCATGCCTGAGGCGTTTTTGGAAAAAAGTGCTTTGTATTTCGGCAGTCAGGGCGGGGATGCCTTTTTGACCGGCGGCAGCGATGTGAAAAATGGCCTGATCGTTACTGACGCAGGCAATACTTCCATTAACGGAATTTACGCGCAATCGCCTAATGGCGGTGCTTTCCAAAAGATCACCAGTTGGAAGGGAACCGGCATTTCAGCAACCGGTGCTTCCGCTTCTTCACAAACCCAAGTGCTGCCTGGACAGGCTCCGGAAAGCGTGCCCATCAATGTTGTCCCGGGATCTTTCCAGAGTACCGACGGGCATATCACGTTTCAGATACAGGCTACCAACGGCGGTAATTTGCTTTTTGATTTGGGAGTTGGAGGCATTTCTCCGCCCACGAATGGCGCTGCACCGGCTATTGCAGGCCAAAATCCACTTACTAACGCGGGATTCACCGAGGCTTGGCAAGGAGTCAATGGCACTAATCAAACAACCACCTTTGGACTTATACCGGCTGCTGCACCTGGTTTTTCGCAAGAATTGGGATATGCCATTACAGTTGATGGTGTAGTTCCTGTCAATGGGATGACTGGGATCGGAGGCGCCAGGATCGGTAATTTGACAGGCAGCAATCTTAATTTAAGCAATAGCCTTGATACAATTTCAGGAATTAGTACTTCTATGGCTATGGCACCAGGCAGTGTCGCACAAATTTGGGGCGGCCAATTTTTCTTTGAGCCGGGCTCGACCAAGATAGTGCAGCAGTTACAAACGCAGGGGAGTAATACTGTAGGAATAACCACAAGCACTACTTATCTGACAGAGAGTCAACTCAAGAGTCAACCCAATAGTCCCCCCGTCAGTTTGGATGCTTTAAATAACCCTCAAAATCGCCTATTCAACACACAAAGCACTTCTCATTCATTTGACGCTAACATTGGGTCCACGCCTTCCATTTTCTTTGCGCAGAATCTCGACCACGTTCCAGGATTGCCATCAGCAGTAGTCTATCTAGCGCCCCAAAAAGGGATGGAAAATATTAGTGGAGCAGCGACTTTGAATGGTCAATACGATACTGTTCTTACACGTACTATAGGCCCTGATGGAAACCCTGTGTATACGTCCAACATCACTTCCGCTGACTTATCCAGGAGTCAAGTAAGTTTCTATGATGATACTACGGGACAATTGGTTGGAGCAATGTTACCCAACACCACCGTTATTGCAAACAAATATGCAGTCGCTGCTGATGGCAGCATTAAGCCGGCGTCCATGACGGTAATCAATAATAGCGACGGTTCTACGACACAAGCCCAACCCCAGGCGTTGGTGCTTACCGGACCAGGACAAACCCTGGATATTTTGCAACCAGAAGGCAGCGGCACAAGCGGAGGTGATGAAAGCCAAAAATATAGTGTCATGAATAGAATATATGGAACAGCGACCCAGTATGCGGGGAATATCTCCAGCATTACCGGCAATATAGGCATCGCGCTAAATGTTGATCCCAGCACAGGCGCGATAACCGGCTTTGACCAAAGCCCCCTGGACATGCCCGGTGCCCATTATGTTGTACCGGACCAATTCTACAATCCTTATTTGACCGCTCAAAATGTCAGTCCCGCGGGAGCTTCGGTGCCGGGACAATTACCAGGCATTTATATTGGAACAAATTCAGATGGTACGGACAAAAGGTTCGCCCAAGGCGAGTTTACAGTGACCAATACAGGTATCGATGCCTCGGAAGGTTCAATATTAGCTAATGTTGTTCAAGATCATTCCATGCTTTCGAATGGGAAAATAGTATCAACTCCTACCGGAGATAAATGGGTTGTTGCCGATAATAAGAACATGGTAATAACTGAACAACTCCAAAATGGGACATGGGTAAAGATGGCAGGCCTTAGTTCGATTAGCGGGGATGTTGATACCTGGGATTTAAAAAATAATGTTTTAGAAAAATCTGAATCGATGAATAATTTCGAAGATGCATGGCACCATTCTTGGTTTAGTGCTGGGATGGGGGATGCCATTGATGTTGTAGACAAAATCCTTGCCATTCGTTTAGTAGGGGGAACAGGGATGGATTGGATGGCATCTGATAGTACAGGAGCACCGCAAGCAGGAGAGATAAAGCAATATTTCGAAGTTAAATCCGGAGATGTTAATGTCGACAGCCGAGCTTTGGGCAATGCAGTTTCCTCTAACAATGGTCCAATGCTGTTAAATTTGACGCAGGATAAATCAGGTTATGGCTTTGGCTTTGATCTGATGACAGCCATGAATGCAGAGCAACATGATGTCGGGGGGGAACTTCAAACAACACAAGGCACGACCAATTTGGGAACAGCTTATACTGCCAACACTGATGCCAGCCAACTTATTAATATCGGTAATGGCCTGAGGGCAGGAGGCACCATCGTTTTTAATCCATTCCAAACCTTTGGCATTAATATAGACCCTGACAACACCATTGTAAAACATGAGGACACAATGACCGTGGCCAAGCCGGCTGATCAAGGAGGGGCGGCGGGTTTAGCTGTTCTCCAAGATGTCAATCTTGTCTATCAGCCAACAGCTAATGCGGAGGGATGGGAGTTGGATTCGAAAGACAGTACTACTAAAGGCTATAGCCTGACATGGGCAAAAGCAAATGAAAACGAAGAATCAACTTCAGTAGCTGTGGCAAATATACTTGGTTTTGAAACATATGATATAGCGAGCAGTACAGCAACAGTCAGTAACGATAATAGCGCTATAGCTCTCGATGGATCATTGCTGTTGCCTACAATAACGGTAACAGCCAAAAAAGAAGATAAGCCGTCTTTACTAGAGCAAGGCGATGTTATATGGGGATTTGGTACGGATAAGGGACAAGCTCCTCCCGAATGGGAAATCCAATCAGGCAGCGAGCAAATGACCACGACTACTGTAGGAAAAGATTTGAATTTATCGAGGGGACAATTTCAATCAGAATTGAATTTAGATCCAAGCGGTCTTAACATGCAAAGTTTTGGAACATTGCTTTTAACGGCAAAGGGAGCTATCCATACAGCTGGTGAGGGAGGCTTTGTTACTCCTGGAGGGGGTTCTATAAGCCAAGGAACAACTATTGAATATGATCCTGATGCAGCTAATGGATTTAAGACCATTGAAAAACCTTATACCCTTTCTGAGATCCTGGCAGGTGGAAGAGCAACACAGACATTTTTTCCTGATACTGAAATGCGAGCAGCTCCATCAACTTGGGATCAAATAACGGATGCAATTCTGCATCCAATTAATTGGATTTCTGGAGAATGGGAGTTGGACACTGTTGAGAATCAAAACAGAGAGAAATTTACGGAAGCTACAGGAATATATACAGAGCCAACAAAGCTTGCCATGGCGTATAGGTATATTATGGTAAGTTCCATGTTACTTGGTGGTAACCCATTAGGAGAGACATCTCTGTTCGGGTCAGGAAGCAGCTTAATGACAAACGGATTTAAAAGCATAGGTGGTCTATATGGTTTAACCGGAGCAAAGGCGATTTGGACTGGAGTAGGAACCACAATGGGTGTAGCGGGTGCTTCAACAACAGGGATTAATCTTTATGAAGGAAATTCGTTAGGGAGGTCCCTAGCCTATGGCGCATTTGCTACCGCTGCTGTGCCGTCACTTTATTTATTAGCCGGAGGGGCAGGGGCTTTAGGTGGTTCTAATTTATCCCTCGCTGAGAGATTTGTTCAGAATGGTTTGGGAGTAAGCTCAGACACAGCAGGTTATACGTATGCCTTGTTTGGGACGCGTTTGGTAGCTAGTGAAACCCTTACTTTGGGAGTTCCTAACGCGTTTAGTTTATATAATAATCATGGGCTTCTGCCTTGGCAAACACAGGCAACATTATTAACGGCAGGTTTTTCTTATCCACTTGCTAAGCTTTTCTCTACTTCCCTCGTCCCTACAGAAAATGAAGTTTTAGGAGCAGGATATAGAGTTCTTCAGAACGCAGTCTCTCAAGGCTTAACATGGGGAGAAATCAACGTAGGTGTCTCTGCAGCGGAGAAAGCGTATGAAGGGAAAGATGTATCCGCAGCAAATTTGTGGACGGATTATCAGAACGGATTTTGGAATGGTCTTTTATTTGGCTCCGTAGCCGGTGTTGCAGGTGAAATTGCTGGGAGCAATTTGTCGACGGTATCGAAATATGCTTTGGCTGGCGGAATCGGCAGTCTTGGGAATGTAGCTGCGGGGTATTTACACAGCACCCAAGAGCATCCGTATACTTGGAAACAAGCGGAAGAAGATTCGTTGGTCGGTGCTGCAATGGGTGCTTTAGGATTAACTTCTTTAAAAAATGTAGAGTTTCTTCAAGGGCTATCATTGGGAAATAAGGCTGCGGTCTATGCTACAAGCGCGATTGTCGGTGCCGGAAGCAGAATATTAGACGAGGATATCTTTCATTCCGATGAGAAGAATGCGTATACAATGGACAGAGCTATATCTGATGCTACCGTTGGTGCCGGCATGGGACTTTTAGGAATGAAATTTCTGTCTGGTTTGAAAGATTCGGGGATAGAGCAGACTGCAGAACAGCGCTTTGCCAGCAAAATGTTAGCGGATAATTTGTTAGACACTTCTGTTAAAGGAGCTTTAAAATGGATCACTGTTTCACCTGCGTTTACAGTCGGTAATGCTCTTTGGAATGGCCACCTGGGAGATATTAACATAAGCAAAGGCGATGCTTTTGATTTAGTTGAATCGGCCATCAATGGACCATTATCCGGACGATGGATGAACGTTATTTTTAATGCGTCCCAGGTACAGGGAGTGACACCATCGGAGGGATCTGTACGGCAAATATTGCAAAATTTGCAAAAGGGGCCCTTGGAAAGTGCTTTAGGACAGCATGCCTGGAGTAATATTATTTATATGCCGGGCTTTATGACACTTACCAATAAAGCTACAGCCAGCGTAGACGCTGTTTTGCCTGCCCCTGTTATGGGAGAAATGACAAAACAGTTTTTAAGTTTTGGAGCAATGACAGCGTTGCCTGCTTATGGGACTCGGGGGATAAAAGAGTTAACTACAGGTTATGAGTCTTTGAATGAAGGGAAGATTGAGTCTGCTGAGAAATCTTTTCAAAACGCAGTTGATCTTGATCCTAACAATATGCAAGCCCGTGTTGGGTTGGCTAGCGTTCAGGATGCATTAGGAAGAACAACGCCAGATGCAATAGATAATTTTCAGAAGCTCGGAGCCTACGCTTTGGAAACGGCTAATAGCGGTACGTTAGATTTAGTTGTTAGAGGATTGGCCTCTGCAGGCGAATTGGAAGCTGCCCAAACATTAAATAGCAAGGCAATAGATTCAGGCAAATTCTCCAATACTGAAGCACTAACTCAAAGGCAAACAGTATTTAATCAAGCTTTGGAATTACCAAGAAATAGCGTAGCCTCTCCTGAGGACGTAGGGGCGCAAATAGACAATTTGGCTTCCGCAGCACAGGCCCAGAGTAAGGCTCAATATAAATCATTAGTGGGAGATTTGGTGGCAGTTGCCAGAGGATTGTCAGGGAAAAGCATTGATCAGGGACGTAATTTTTCAACATTGTTTGGGAATGCGGCGCTTACGCATGCAGCAGATTCTTCAAAAATCAATGTTGCTTTAAATTTAGCGATATCTTACCAACGCGTTAGAGATTTCAATAAAGGATTGGATATTTTACAAAGATTGCCTAATGGTGCCAGGATCAACAGAAGCATTTTAGGGATGGAAGATGAGTTAATGCAAGGACTTCAACGTATAAACACGGCGGCAAGAACCTTAGCTGAAGATGGCGATTTTCAAGAATCAGTAAATTTATTAACACAGAGGGGAGATAATGAAAGTCTTACGAGGACAATCCCCATTATTTTAAGAGCTATAAATGAGGGGGAAACAATCGATGTTCTTGGAATGAAAATAAGTAAAATTGAAGATATGCCTGCTTTATTGGAAAGAATCAAGACGCAGGTCAACAGAGAAGAATTCAGCACAGAATTGGATTCACTATGGAACCAAGTGAGTTCGAGATTGGCAGAAGCACAGAAGGCTACGGCCGGAGACCATGATTTGATAGGTAAAAATCATGCAGCTGTTGATTGGACCCAAGCACGTAAAAATGCTGTAGGGCAAGCGGTAGAAGAAATGGTCCAAGGATTAAAGGCCAACAGGACATTTAATCTGCGAAACGGTACCATAGAAATTCATCTGGTAAAGTCAGGTTCCTTGCCTGAGGGATTTGAAAGCGGCATGGGTGTTATTAAAAGAAATAGTGATGGCACGACTAGAACAATTATTCTGGTGGAAGATGCCAAAGCTTTAGGCCATGAAGTCAAAGAAGCGGATTTTCGTTATCGTATGGATATGCATAGGATTTGGGTTGAAAGTGGCGGCAAGGAAGGCATGAAGGCTACTGACCAACAGCTTGCATTGTGGAGCAAGAATGGATTCAAGGTGGATGATATATCCACGGATAGTAATGCCGCCCATAGATCGGTTGTGGAAGTTGGATTTGGTGAAGGCAAAAAAGTGGCTGTGCCGAGGGCACCACCTGCTGTAGGTGAAGCGCAGGGTAATTATGACGTTTTTGGTGAAGGTCACATTTCGCAAACTCCCTCCCAATCATTATCTTCCGGCATGGAGGCTTCTGTCATTGATCAATTCTCTACAAGTATCGATAATCTCCTTAGAGATGCAGATAAACAAACTGCCTTAGAAAATGCAGGAGAAGCTCAAGGTGAAGCTGCATTTTTATCTCTTTATACTCAAATTTTTAGAGAATATAGGGGGCAAAAAGTAGAGGCAAATGATAGTAGCATCCAAAACCAGGGAACATTGCTGCGTGAATCCAGAAGATTATTAAGAGAACTATTGACACTCAAAAATCAGTATGGGCAGGCGCTTAAAGACAAAGATGATACTGAAGGTCTAAAAAGATTGGATGCTCTTTTTGCGGGAACGGTTCGCTTTACCCAAGCTATGGATAACTTTGATTTTGGTAGCCGAGCTCAAGCTGAGGTTAGAGATACATACCAGATTAAAGCCATTGAAGCGTTAGAAAAGTTAGCCCAAGATGATCCTGTAAACGCTGCAAAATATTTATTAAAAGCAACAGAATATCAAACGCTCCGTAGTTTGGATCAAGAGGATTTTCAATCCACAGGAGGTCCAAATGGCACAGAGCGTGTTGATACTGCATTTAAACGTGCACAAGATTTTCTAAAAGCAGCTAGGGAAGCCGACACTAAGAAGGAATACACGGAACAGTTGAATGCCCTAGAACGTAAACTCAATAGTGATGAGCAATTAATTAAGACACACCAAGATATTGTCATTGCGTATAATCTTATCCTTAAGGCTGCTGAAATTCAAATGTCTAAAGGGCCAGAAGGACAAATCAAGGCTCAGGCAAAAGAAGCATTAAATGCCATTCAAAGAGCTACCGATAGATTAGGTATCAACGATGATCTCCAACCGATTTTTAAACACTTAAATGACTTAAGGAGAATGGTCACTGCCATAGAAGAAACAGGCTATGTTGCAGATGTTTCAGGTTCAGATGTTAAGAAGGCTATAGAATCCAATCGTTCAATAGCACCTTCAGGTGAAACGGCCCGAGAAAAATCCGTCCGTGAATTTACTGATGGACTTCGCAGATTACAGAACCTCAAGCTTATCCTTAGGCACGATATATTACATCCCCAAAAAGAGTTGGCCAGTGTCCTTAGAGACGCATATAAGGCTTTTAATGATTGGGAAAAGCCGCGCGTTAAGACCCTTGAAAATGTGGGCAACTCTAAATATGATCCTGATGCAATGATTGAGGAATCGCGTAGGACATGGCTTGAACCAATAAAGGGATTGAATGTAGATCTTGCAAGGAGTATCAATGATCTTATAAGAGGGGATAGCGCAAAGTATCAGTTAGGAAAAGAAGCATTATTTAGAAGTATTCAAGACCAGCTTGAACAACCTGGTTCTAAATGGAGTTTAGAAGAATTTAGCGCTATTGTGGATATTTTTAAGACGGTCCATCGACTCAACATGGAAAAAGAGAATAAGTCATGGACGGTCAAAAGTGAGGACATTGCCGGGTTAAAGGCGATGATAGACTATGTTCAAGGAGATGGGAAAAATCCTTTAGTGTGGGTAAAAATGATGTCCGGCGGTAAAACAATGCTTTATAGGGCTTTAGCTGAACAATTGGCCACGAAAGGGATTGGCGGTAAAAAATATAGTACCGTTATTTCAACGGCGAATAGAGACCTGGCAAAGGAATTGGAAAACAATATTTTTTACAGACCCAAGGAAGATCGTTCAGGAAAAGTGATATTAACTGAGGAGAATCTTAAGCCTATTTCCGGAAGAATTTTAGTTTTAACCCACCAGGAATTAATGGAGATCGCCTTGCATGAGGTAAAAACAGGAAAGAATTTATTGAAAGGATATGATGTTAACCTTATTGACGAAATTCATGCGTTGATGAATTCTGCGCCCTTAATTGATGGGACAGCTTTTGAAAACGGCCGTCGGGTGTATCAATCCTTAGACCAAACTAACCAGACTAAAGTCAAAGATTGGCGAAAGGCCGAAGAATTGTTGGATCAAATTGCCCGTCAAGTTGATGCCCAAGTCAGAGAATATGAAGGCGGAAGTATTTTTGAATATACTCGTAAAGGAGATGGTGCAGCGATCATTGGATCAAGAGGAATTAAGGAGAGCTTTAAAGCGGAGGTTGAGAAGAAATGGCGTGAAGCAGCATTAGCCCAAGGTATCCATGTTGAAAATTTGTACTCCGAAGATCAAATAAACAAAGAATTAATGGAGAATGTTGCTTTTGCCATTGAAGGTTATGGTAAAGATTCCTACAAAGTAGATTTTAAGAACGGTGAACTTTTTATAGCTCCGGTAGAGCATGGAGATAACACAGGACGCATTAATTGGAATCAGATTTTTGGTGATGGTGGCAAAGGTTTTAATGCCCGTTCCCGTATGGTCATCGCACATTTAAATAACTTAGCAAAGATAGGAGAATTAAAAAGCGCTTCGGGAAGAAAGTTACAAGGAATAGATGACTTATCGTATTTCATAAAGGTCATGCATGACCAAACTTCAATGGCTATGCCAGCCAACGCATTGGAACTGGTGGGGAAAAAGATTGGTGCTACAGGAACTCCCGATGAAGCTGCAGGTGCCTTATCTGCCCGTAACAGCAGCTATGTTCAATTTGAAAAGAACATCACGCTAGATATGTTAAATGTGGATGGCAGGTATTTTAAAAGCAGGCAAGCTAAGTTAGATTATATTGCTGATGAGGTTGTGAAATCTTTGATCGCGCAAAGAGATGGGGAATTAGGTAATAAAAATGTCTTTAAACTAATCCACTTAAATGAATTACGTGACCGCCAGGATCTCTACAATCTAATTGCAGGAAAGTTAAGAGCTGTAAACATTGAACAGAGCGGCATTTTGCACTTGGCGGACCTCCCGGAAGCCAGGCCAGTGCCCAATGAACAAAAGAGTGAGTCGGAATTAAATACCATCCAGAAAATTGCTAATAGATTCGACGCAGGTGATTATATAGGAAAGAATTTAATTGTTATTGCATCTGTCAAAGAAGGCGTCTCTTTCAGCGAAAAGGGAATTATGGATAAAAATGTCCTTTCCCAAGTTGGTATACAAGGGACAAGATTAGATCCTAATTATAGGGGGGAGGATGGTATTTGGGAAGATGTTTTGGATAAGGATGGTAAGCCCACAGAGAAGGTGCGTTTAAAAGAGAACGTTAATTTGGAAGCTAACGAAACGGAGTTTAAGAGAATTGCTGGAAAGAATGCAGAAGAAGTTTGGCATATCCTACAAGATGCCAGGGGATACGATGCAGAAGTGATAGTAGCTAGTTTAGGTTCTAAATCTGCGGTGTTACAGACCTTGATGAGGCTTAATACAATGGATCCTGAGAAGGCAAAGAATAATCCTGCAGCGGCAGAAATTTATGAGGCCGTGAAAGGAAACCGTCTTACTGCCAAAGCAACTATCTTAACAGATGCAGAGGATCGCAATTTAACAAATGACAGCAGAGCTAGCTTTGAAAATCCAAAGATAGGCTTCTTAGATGCCGCACAGGAAGTAATGACCAAAATGGCACTTAACCAAGTAGCACACGGCATACTGAATGTTTCGCGCCAGACAGAAGGTTCAAGTATTGAAAAAGTCAGCGAAGTCATTCGTCAATTTGACCAGCGTTTGATGGATAATTTTGTCAGACAAGTTGGTACGAGACAGACTTTAGGAGGGCTTCCTTATATGGTTGTTCCTCAAAGTGGAGGGTTTGCTTATTATAAGGATAATAGTTTGGGATCAGACTTCGGTAATGCGACAGAGGATCAATACGAAGGAGATTTTAAACACATGTTGTCTTTGGCGGGGGCAACAGGTTTACATGTGGATAAAAACGGCGGGGCCATTGTTCCATCAGGACATGTTTACAATATTGAAACAGGTGATGTTTGGGCATTAAATAATTATAACAGACCGGAAGCTGAAAGAGGGGATGCCTTAGGAACAGTTGTGCGGATGGTAGTTCCTAAAGAATATGTCAGCCCGTATTCTGATACGCCAGTAACCCATGAAGAACGTTCTGTTTTGGCGAAGATCACTCCTGAGTCCCAAACCAAATCCGAGCGTGTGGCAGTTGTTAACACGCATTGGAATTGGATTGTATCCGGCATCATTTCAAAGCGTGTCAATGTTCGCTTGAACTGGATTGCCAACCAAACAATGACTCCGGAATTTAAAGGAGGGTTTTTAGCTGGAAATAATCCCATTCAAATTGGCGGACAAGAGTGGACGTCAGAAGATCCTATCAAACAGACGGAGACAGATCATTTAGGCACGGTGTATTTGGTTAAAGAAGGCAAGGGCACAAAGGATATTAAGAAAGGTGACGTGAAGTTTGTTGTGATCAAAGGCCAAATTCATCCTATTGCCAAGGGACAAGATTCTTTAAAGGCGATCATAGATCATGAGATCACTTTGCCGGATGAGACCCGTCGTGACATCAAAATGGAGGTTGAAGTTGCCATCAAAGATGGCAAGGTCACAGAGAAAAGGGGTGTGCTTAAACTCGAATCACCTATTCGTACCCAGCGCACAGTGATTAAATCCAATGGAAAGATGGTCGAAGAAACAGTAGAGCTTGAAGATGGGGACAAGCTAGAACTTTTAAAGACTAAGAATTTAGGGGTTAAGATCACAGAAATCAGCGGGAAGAATGATGGCAAACCTAAATTTTATATGCAAGAAAACAAATTGTACCAAGCTGTTAAGTTTAAAAATGAAGGGTATGGATTTGTCCTTCCTTCGATAGTAAAGATAGCAAAAGTCCAAGGTTCTCCCAGCGGGATGTATGAAACAGTGATGGATAAAGTTTTTATAAAGAGAGCCAGCGGTGAAATTGAATTGGACCATATTGGTATGCGTACAAAAGGAGAGAATGGTAAACCTGAAATTTTAGAAAAGACAGGCGAAATTAAACAAGGCAGAAGAACAGTCGGATATTTGCATAATGACCAACGTTTTGATATTGATCGTAACAATCCCCTTGCTCCTGTTGTTTGGGTTAATGATGACCTTGCCGGCCGTAGATTATTAAAAGTTTTAGGGTACTCTCCAACCGCTCGGCGAAATAATAAAAATCAAATTGCTGTTCCACTGTCTAAATTTAGAAAATACGTTTTGAAAATTAAACAACAGGTAGAAATTTTAGGCACAGCTACTGATGAGCTCCGCCAGAAGAATTATGCCAAGGGAGATGAATCAGCAAAGAAAGCCATTGAAGCAGCTAAGAGTCTTTTGGATTTGTTTGGCATTGGATATACGGAATCAACAGATAAAGGTAAGCCGGTTTTAGTCATTAACCCATCAGAGTCCACACATCCTTTGGCCGAACTAGTGAACTTTGTGAGCCAATTGAATGGTTTAGGCAAGAAAGTTAAAGATGGGGCAGATAAGAAGATTCCAGCACGCGTGGTGTTTAACCCTTATTTGGAAGATAAGGGAACAGCAGGTCTGATGGGCAATGAGCAAATGGATATAGGTCCAAGTTCGTTCATCGCATATGCTTCGGATTTTGCCCGGCTGGAAGCCGGCGTTCTGGAACACGAAGCTTTCGGACACGGTATGGGAAGAAGCTTACGGATGATGAGGACATATACTTTGGTAGGCCAAGGAACAATTATTGATCTTTCATCCGATCACCAGCGCAGCCAGCAGGGTATTTACGGTGGTTACAAATCAGTCAATGAAGCTTTGACTAACCCAATTATTGAAGCTGGGCTTAAATTTCTTACCGGCTTGAGACTGTTGTTTATGGGCAATATTAAACAAGCCAGAAGATTTTTTCAAGAAGCAGCTACCGTTATTGAGCGTGGGCGCAACATAGCTTATTCTATCGCTGACCGTTTTGGAGAAGCTTTAACCGTTGTTAATAAGGCTATGGCTGGTGATAAAGAAAAGGCCAAGGACATTATTTGGCATAATGATTCGGAAACAGGTATTCCCTTAGCGACAGTTATTTTAAGAGATGATGCCGGCAAGGCCATTGTTGCCGTTGCCATTCCTATCCCAGAGAAAGAGTTACCCGATGATGTTAAAAATAAAAAAGGCAATGAACTTCTTCAAGTTTTATTGGAAAAATCAAAGAAATTAATTTTAGAGCATGCTTCGATTATGGCCGTTCGGGAGGCCATTCTTGGCCGTTATGGATATGATAAACCTTTGTGGGATTTTATTAATAATAATCTTACCACTGATTCAGAATTATGGGATGACACTGCAGATAAGGATCAAAATAAATATAAAGCGAAGATCCGTCAATTAACGATTGAAAACGCCTTGAAAGACAGTGGTATGGTACAGGCGATTGAAGCGATTAAACAAGCAGGAATTCTGTCAGAACAAAATGCCACTCCAGTTAATGTCATGCGTATAATTTCAAGCATTTTATCTTCTGGCCAGAAGCCACAAGTCAGCAAAGATAAAAAAGTCTATACCTATACCGACCCTAGAAATAACAGATCATTTACGATTAATTTGGAAACCAATAAGATTATTTTTTCTAAAGGAAGCGCGTCAATAAACCAATTTAACGATATTCAACAAGATTGGGAAGAAGCAGTGGCCAAAAGAAAAGCAGAACGCAATGCCCGCGCCAAAGAATTACAGGAACAAATGCAGAAAGCTGAGCGAGACTCAGCCATAGAGGCCAGTGAACGCACTTTAGATGAAGTTATTGCTATGACGCTCAATCCCAATGAGCCCATTCGTTTAAGCAGGATCGAAACAGGTGATGCGGCAAGCAATGTTTACCAGGTGGAATTGGCAGACAGGATGCTGCTTAATCATGAAACAGCTTATTTGCAAGCTGGGATTGAGAATAAGGTATTATCTGCAAAATCCAAAATGTTAAGAAGGACTATTACTGATGCTGAAGCCATGGCTGAAGGTGTTACTGCCAAAGGACAGGACTTTTTAGGAAAAGATTTGGTTGATCAAGTCAATCTTTCCAGTGAAAGCTGGTTTGGGAGAAAGAAACTGACAAACATGTCAACAGCAGTAAGGATTGTATGGAATCAACTGGTGAAGGACCAGAAGGTCGCCTTTGAAAATGGCAAATGGGTCCAGAAACAGAAATTCGCTGTTTTATTTACCGCCCGTGATGAAGCAGAAGATGCTGAGCATCCCAATGCCCGTCGCGAATTGATCGAACATGAGTCTACCCACGGGAGATTTTTTACGGAAGATGATTTTAGAGATGCTACCTATGAGATTTGGCGTTCGAAATTATCGAAGAGACAGAAAAAAGAGGTAGAGAAATTCTTGGATAAGATGGGATATGATAAGCATCAACCTTGGTTAATGGCCACTGAATTTGGCGCATGGTTCAGGGATTTTAAATCAGTAACTGACATAACCGAGAAATCAGATAAATTAGGAGAACTATTCAATAATGAAACTTTGAGGAAATCTTTTGTTGCTGTCCAGGATGAATTAATAAAAATGGAAAGTGATGCCGGATATAGGGCAAAATTAGCCAGCACGTACAGAGCACAAAATATACCACCGGCAGTTGAGCCTCAGCCTGAACGACAAACCAATACACGGAGGCCTGCAGTTGAGGCCGCGCCTACATTAGCTAGCAATTCACCGGTGGTCTCCAGTGGAGAAAAAACGATAGATATGGTCATTCCAGGGGAGTCGGGTTCAAAATTACAACCTATCATTGTTCCAAGCAATATCCTTCCATCAAATAATTTTACGTCTTCATCTTATTCTGTGACGTTTATGCCTGATGGATATCCAACTACCGCAAGCGCTCCTCAGGGAGATCAAACTAATGGTAATAGCTTTGAGCAGATCCAATTAACACCGATTACTCAGTCCATAAGCCTGCAAGATGGAAGGGATAGTTATAGACTGGCTGCAGAAGAAGCTTCTGTAAAGACACAATCTGCGCCATCAGCTAATCCGTCCGACAGCGCCATGACGGGGATATCCGGAAAAGTCGTATCAGGCGCTGCCTGGAAGCCGGGGTCATCGACGCGGGTCAGCGCGGAAAGTGTCAACAATGCCAGCATGGTCAATAATTACAGCGACGACGGGGTTGTTCTTCTTACCTTCTGGCTGAAAAAGTACGGGGTTGAAACCACCGTGACGTTAATGATTGAAAATCTTGCCGGGTTCGCGCGCACCTTTGTCGCTATTGATCCCAATGATTTTGACAAAGACAGCACCCTGGAAAGCTGGAAAGAAGCGCAGGATTTTATTACAAAGCTGATGCGCGGGCTTACAAAGCAGAAGTTTGAAGTTGATCTGCGCGCGGCGTCTGTGGTGCGGATCAAGCGTGGGCAGAACCCTAAATTTGTACGCGGCATGTTGATGGAATTGGCGGAGTTATATGTGGGCAATGTCCCCGGCGGGCAGGTTTTGTATGCGGATGCTATGGGGGTAAAGAAACCGGTTGTCAGGGTAGTTTTCCACGCAAGTAAAAAGATTGCTTCGTCGCCTGCGGCTTTCCGTAATGAAACAACGCACAGATCTTTATTACAACGCATTAATAACGAATTTGCTGCATTAATACATCAATTTAATTCTAAAGAGATTGCCGCGTCGCCGTTGGCTCCTCGCAATGACATGATGGGAACCAGCCCTTCGCCCAAAGCCCGATCTATTCAATTGCCCGGATTTAAAAATACCGTCATGTCAAATATCGTTGCGCAGAGCAATGCGGTTGTCCGCGAAAATATTCCTTCATTCACCAGGGCTCTTCTGCTGCAAGCGGCAGCACACGATCCGGATTTGTTTATGAGCTTCGCTAAAGGGATTCCATTAGCCAGGGGAGAATTACCTGAAAGTGTACGCTATTATGTTTTAAGCCATTCTTCCGCATTTATTCCTCCTTTAGTCGCTGCTCAAGCCCGTTATAATTCAGAAACTGCCTTACAACAAGCCCTTGCGTTGACACTGCCTCCGGTGAGCAATGTCGGTTCCTCAGTAGCGACGGAATCGAATGTTGTTTCGCTCATCAATCCGTCGATGGTAGCGACAGACCAGGCCGATGATATTGCCATGACCACATGGCAGCATGGGAATTTAATTAAATGGCAGAAGAGCGGTGCGAGGTATTCCGATCCCAAAAAAGACGGGGCCATGATCTATATTGACTTTGCTTTAAAAGGCCGCCTATTGCCTTTAAGAGGGAACACCGATGCCAGCATGAAAGCAGCCTTGGGTGTTGCTCCTGATGATTTCCTGAATATCGATGCCGGGGACACTAATGATAGCGGGATGATGGTCATAAAAGATTTGGAAAGCCCAGCGATCCAACAGGCCAGGGAACGTTTACGCTCAACAGTTGTTTATATTATTCGCCATATTCAATTCCCCGGTGCTACCAAAAAAGAAGTGCGCCGCCGCATGCAGATTATTTGGACAGAAGTGCTGAGGATGTATGGAAAAATAGAAGCAAAGGATGTCTGGCTCGAGGCAAAGAATAGAGCTAAGAGGATGCTCAACGGTGTCTCCAACACACTCAGACTGCTGCCTGGCATGATGCCGCCGGTTAATGGGCCTGGCAGGACATGGCCTAAAGCTGATGAACGGGCGGCAGCTATTGTAATGCCATTTACACCAACTGCTCCTAAAGAGCGTCCAGGCGGACCTCCCGGACCGCCGGCACCAGAAATTGCTCCAGCTCCGCCGACTACGCCAGGAGCATTTCTGCGGGCATCATTTGTTAGAAATGCAGGTATGAGGGGGCTAAGATCTGATTTTAACTATGTTAATGAGAGGGAATACCTTAATAGATTCATTGTTAGGGTTGTTGCCCCGGGTATTATTTCATCTGTACTAACCTTCCTCAGGTTAGCATACAGAAGATGGTATAAAAGAGGAAAAAGAGCAGAAGTAACTGTGTTACATGAAGTTGTAGGAAATGAAGGTTCGAAAACTGTAGGTGCGGCAAATAGAAAAAACAGTGGCTTAGCGCAAGCTATGTCCGCTGGAAAAGTAGTAGAAGCAAGATCAAGATATACCCGTTCTCGTCCTGGTAACAGGACGTTGAGAAGCACGGATGGAATTATAAGTAGAAGCGAACGTAGCCTAAATGGCAAAGCTGCAAGAGGTGTGGGAACTGTGTCCACCATCAAGGCAGCCAGAGCCATACAAGGCATAAGCGCCCTAGGTGTGCGAGGTGTAGAAATTGCGCCCAAGGGTGGCGACCTAATCGCAAAATATAAAAATAACAATCAAAAAAATGGTGGAGTAAAGACACAGAAACTGTTTGTCCGCACAGGGAATGGCCCTAAAGAAATTAGGGCCATTCCCGCTGCCGATGCCTCGCAGAACGGCCAGCCCCGTGAAGTTATCAATGCAGAAATTGCCAGACTAGGAGGCATTCATAGTAATGGATGGTCCAAATTCAGCTTTTGGCAAAGCGTAAAAACGATCTTCCGGGCAGCCTGGTATTTACCTGCTATGAGTGTTCGGGGGCAGTTTATGTACGAATGGTGGCAAGGGCGCATTGCATTTACCCGCGCCCCGCCGCAATGGAAATTCGGCGATGCCAATACCAAAGACGGTGAAGTTGATTATGTTATTGTTTCCCCGCTAAGCACCAGCCGCAGTAAAGCCCATGAAGTCTGGGCAGTGTTATATCCCTACGAACCTCATTCACGAAACCCGATTAACCAGTTTACGATGCAAGAAAAAGCAAAAGCTTATCAAAGTATCCTTGATGAAGCAGTTGCAGAAAAGGTCAGCGACACTGCCAAATTTCTCGGCCGCACACCGCTTGAATTCAGTTATAGGTTTAACAGAAACAGGAAATGGAGTGATCCTAATGAAGTTGTAGAGGATGGCGATGATATCTCGCTTGTTATTCCTCTGCATGAAGAAGCTGCTTTGCAGGAATATGTCCAAAAAATACGGGCAATCATCCTGGAGTGTATTGCGCAGGAGAATGTTTGTTTTTCCCCCACAGATGAGCTGCACACCACTATTGGGTACTATATACGCCAGAATAAGGTCGCTGCGGAGAGCATGCAAATGTTGGAGCCTCACTTTTTAAAATCTGTGCGCGGCATTGGTCCTTATAGCTATACCATCCACCGGCCGTTTTTGGCGGATTCTTTTAGTATCATCATCTCCTTGCGCACATCTTCCCCGGCTGTCATGCGCATGCGCGAGCGGATAAAGGACTATGGCAGGGAAAATAACATGACCTTGGGCAAAAATGTTGGCATCGGGGACATCAACCATGTGACGGTCGCCCATATAATAGAAAATGTCGACGTCGCTAAATTAAGAGAATTATATGAGCGCTTAAATCAAGAAGCAGCAGAAATGGAAAATAGGGACAGCCCAATTGAAGTCCGTGCCCGGCAGGCGGGGTTGGTCCTTGCGCATAAGTGGGCCAGGATCCAGGGGCGGTTCATCCATCTGGGGGTGTGGAAGAGATTAAAAATCACCGGTGGACCTGATAAGGCAGTTAATTCTTGGGGGAACGGCCCGGATCCTGCCCGCAGCAGTGTGGATTTAAACGCCAGGCAGCGTGGCCGTTTTTGGAAGCTCCTCAATGGAAAGACTTCCAAACCGGCCCAGGAACCGGATGGGGATACCCGGGTTGAATTAGAAGTCATCAGGTCCCGGGCAAGGCGCCTATTTTATCAATATGGATTTGATGATTTAGGGGATTGGGCGGCAACTTTGCGTCTAACATTACCCCATTCCAAAACAGCCAGAAGGGTAAGGAAGTGGTCTCAAGAAGAGGACATGGTTATTTCAGGGGCACATACGAAATCAGCCCCTGGAGGGCCTGCCGACATTTTATTTTTCCCGCCCGCGTTTAAAAGCAAAAACGAATTATTAAGGACATTTGTCCATGAAGCAGGGGCTTCTTTCGGGTTTCCGCATCAAGCCGATGTCATTTTAGAAAATATTGTCGACGGCAAGATCTCAACCCAAGACATCGAGATGTTAAAAGATTTAATGAGATCAATTAAAAGGATGCCGGGGTACAACTATTACGTTTTGCATAATACAAAGAAGGTGCTCGGCGTGTTTGGGATGTTGCGTAAATATGCGGTGCCCTATTTAAAATCTAAATTTAAGGGCATGCCCATCAAGGCCCTGGAGTATGGATTGCGTCCCCTGGAACGCTGGTCCATGGCGCCTGTATGGCGGTTTGCCATTGCCTGCGAAGAAGCCGGCATTAGCAATTATGCCATTGATGTTTATGACGAGGACATGGACCGCTTGCTGGAAGCGGGGGAAGGGGTTTATTTGCCGCAGCATTTTTATGATTTAGAAACGGGTGAGTGGCATGGAAAGGATGGGAAGCGTCTGGCCCAAAAATATTTTGACCGGCTGCCTGACGGAAGGTTCCGGATTAAACAGGATATCCGCCGGCGCATCAATCCGCGGACAGACATCGGCGGTGGGTATCATATTATTATGCTTAATTATGTTTTTTTCCTTGAAGAAGAAAAGGAAGACGGCGGGAACACCAGGTTGATCGTAAAAAGGGTTGAAGACGCGGCTGTTGATGAGGGGATTGTGCTGACAACCGGACGTAAATGGTTTGACCGTCCGTTAGTAACAAATTTTAAAAAGATTGCAGCCTCGTTGACGCCGTATAGGGAAAGAGGCAAGGAAACGGTCGAGATCAGTTTATATCAGTGTGAAAAAGTTGACTATCAGGACGATAAAGTTTATGAAGAAATTTGGAATGACATCCTCAAAAAGCTTGCTCCCTATCTGGGGGAACTGGAATTGATCCGTAATTTCTGGGTTCTGGCTAAAAGTATTTATTCAAAACCCCGCCGGAACCTTCAGAAATACATTATCCATCCCTTGCGCATGCTGCGCCTGATACTCCCCATGATCGGGACTGCTTTTATCCAAAGGCTGGGCATACCGTTGCATTTATGGGTCATGGCTATTTTAGGGCACGATTTCCTGGAAGAAGACAGGCTCCACCAGGCTGAAAATATCAATGCCATACGGGAAGTGTTCGGACACAAAGGCATCCCGATGAAATTTGACAGTAAGCTATTGCGCAGCCTTTTGTTTATGATTCTGGTGATGACTCGGGATGTAAAGAGGGACGAGAAACACGAAGAAGAAGATGACAGGGTTTATATCGCCAGATTAGGGGATTTCAATAAATCATTACAGTTTGTAAACAGGTACTGGAAAACATTATTCCCGGGGGAGAGCCATCCTAATGCCAAAGATTATTTTACACTATTGACACGACGGGAGAAATATATTCTTTGGAGGGCTTCTTTGAATATAAAGGCGGTGGACAGCACTGATTATATGATTGATCCATTCTGGGACAGGCCCTTGAGTGCCATTTATGACAAAATTGAGAGGAGATTGGCCTGGGTTGGCGTGCTTTTTTCTTATAAAAGCCGTCATCTTGGTCCCAGGAGTTTTATTTTTCCTGAGGTTTGGGAGCTGATGCAAGATACTTACTTACAGTTGTATATGCCTGAATTGGTCCAGGAAGGGTTACCAGAAGGGCCTATTTCCTCGGCATCGACCGGTGGCAAGTTGGCAGGTCTATTATTGGTATTAGGAGGTGGGATGCTTTTGGCCCTTCCTGCCCATGCAGCAGAGATAACGCAAAGCTTGGCAGCTGTGGCCCCGCATGTTTCCCGCATCCCTCAAATACTTTTATCACCCATGGGCTTTATTTTTTTCAGCATAGCAATGATTAGGGCTGGGGGGACACCTGTCGTAAAGGCAAAGCTTGTAAAGTCATTGATCTCGATACTGCAGGTGTCAATATCATCGGGCGCGAAGTATTTAAAAACCATTACAATCCGTTTTCCGCAGGATGCCGGTGTGGATTTATCAGCTTTTGAAGGGCCCGTTGGACTGCAAGTCCCTGGAAATCCATTGATCGCATTTCATTTTATCAATGGAAAGTTCAGGATAATCGACGGAATGTCTGCCAATGTGCGTCACGGAACGGTAACGATTATTCTTCCGGCTCAATCTAAGATCAGCGATGTGATCATCAGGCTGGGGGATGGAAAAGAAAATAAGGTCGGCGAGGCAGTTTTGCAGGATGAATTCATCAGGGTCCTTTATCTGGGCAACGGCCGTTTTCATTGGGAGTGGAAAAATGCAGCGTATTTTCATGAGCATAAAGACCATAGGACCACAACTGCTGCTAAAGCTGCAGTTAAAGATCCATCCATGTCCGCTTCTCGGTCTCTGATAATTGGTGTTGCCGGTGTATTAGCATCATTATTTATTCCCGGCTTTGCGCATGCCGGAACATTTGCGTATATTTTTGGAGATATTTTTGTTCTGGATAATCTTTTTCTTCCTTCAAACATCAAGTTAATAGGGTTGGTGCTATGGATGCTTCTTATGGGGGCAGTCATAGTTTTTTGCGGCATTATGATGTTCCGTGGGGAGAGAGGTAGTCCTATTCGGGCAAACCCGGCGGCTGGTTCCGCCGGAGGGTTCAAATTTATTGTCAGTCTTTTTGAAAATCCACGATGGCCATTGTACCAAGTCTTTGGCCCAAGCTTTCAGAGGATCATTAAAAACACCTTCGGTCCCATGGAGGGGCTGGCATTGGCTGATATTGGGACATTTGATCTGTATTTTCCCGCCGAAATATCTCGTCAGGTAAGCGTGAAAATTTTAAGCGCTATTTGGGGTATCGATAAAGAGCTCCCGGCAGAATACGAAGGTGACGTTGTTAAATTGAGCTCCAGGGCCGTAGCATATGTTACAAGGGTCATGCAGGAGCGCCAAGCCGATCCTCGCATTAAACATAAAATATTAGACATCACCTCAGATGCCGGCGACTTGTTTTTAATGCAGGGAGACATTCATATCCTGACGTTCAATCACCCGGAACTTGGGAAAGAAGTAATGGACAGGATATTAAGAGCTTTTAGTCTTTCAGAAGGTCCCAAGCTGGTTTTGATGAGGCTTCATCCCATGGATGACAGCGACAATACTTATAAGGAATGGATTATTGGCGGGCTCAGGGCATTGGGGTACACGGTTAAAATTTATCCTTCATTAAAGGGCTATCCCAACAGTTGGAGCACTGCGATCTACACGCCCCATGGGCCGGTTATTGTGGCCAGCCGTCCTGTTGGGGACGGGGAGAAATACGCACAAGATCCGATTTTTAATATGCAACACCCGGCCCGCACATTTACCGCAGTTGGCATTGCTTTCTTGGCCGTCTTGACCTCACCCGTTGCCCATGCCGCCGAGAGGAGTACAGGTTTTATGGGGGGGACAGGGACCGGTTTATCATGGTTAATAGGACTGATGTTAGTTTTAGTTGCGTGGCCATTTTTGGTTATTGCATGGGATTACTTGAGTGGGATTTTTTGGTTCCGGCAGAAAGATTTATTTTTACAACAGGCATGGTTTATCGAGAAGCAGCTTTCAGACCTGGACAGATCACAGGAAAATAGAAAGGGCAGTCCCGCGTTTTATCAGGGAGGGCTTAATAGATGGCTTAGAGAATGGGAGAATTTATGTCAAGAAAATAGGAATCTCACAAATGGAATTGCGGTATTCTTTGTCCCCTGGCGAGATTTTGATCATAGAATCAGCACTGTTAAAAAAAGGATCCAGGCCAGGATCAATGGGACCGAAGTTCCGTCGCCAACCGGCCACCCAGCCGCCGAAAGCCGGTTGCAAGGGACCATGTCCCTGTTCAGGAATTTAGCCGACAAAAGTATTTTATTACCGGCCATTTTGCTTATGGCAGCTACGACCGGCATAACCGCTGGTTTTATGTAAAAAAATAATAACCCCCATTAGAAAGGAGAACGGCCATGGATGAACGCAGACAGCTGCCCCGCTGGCAGGTCAAGAGGGAAGTCAAGGCTTGGCTGCCCCAAATGCAGGAATTCAGGCATTGCATCATTGAGGACATAAACCTCAAAGGGATGTGCGCCTCTTTTAGTAAACGATTACCCCCAGAACAGCCGGTGAGCATGTCTTTGAGCTTTGAGAATGATTTTAATTTAATGAAGGTCGAGGTCAATCTGCCCTGGGTCAAGGAAGAGCAGGGGAGGTATGTTTATGGGATGAGTTTCAACAAAATTATGGACGCGGACAAGGACAGGATATACCAATACATCAGCAACTATTGTTCCGAACAATTCAGGGAGAAATGGTGGGCGGTATAAATCTTTTAGGTGCGCAGGAATTGGCGGTCGAGGAAACTTTGGGTCACTTCAATGAGCGTTGGGCGGCCATGCGGGCAGGTGAAAGGGTCTTTGCATTCAAGTAATTGTTTGCGCTGGTGATCAGCTTGGGAGACATCAATCTTATCCCCGGCGACGATGGAAGCTTTGCAGGCGCGGCGGGCCAGGGCCGCAGGGTCCATGCGCGGGGCTTCTTCACCGGACAATAGGGTCCGCACCACATTTTCGATATTTTTAAGCAGTAGCGGTTGGGTTTGCACGGCAATAGTATCATCATCAAATTGGGTGGTTTCGATGCCCGCAGCAGTCAGTTTTTCTTCCAGTTCTTCCCAAGCGATTTTTTCCTGAGGGGTCAATTTCAATAACAAAGGTGTGAGCAAAGGCTGGCTTTCAACTTTTGCGCTTTCGATTTGGTCCCTGAACCTTTCATACATGATACGTTCCTGCGCCGCGTGCTGGTCCACGATCAACAGCGATTCATCAGCTTCAAAAAGTAGGAACTTTTGCAGGAAAGAACCTACATACCTTGCCCGGGTGAATTTGGAGCGCAGGGTATTCTCCTCGCCAAAAAGCTGGAAATCCATAGGAAGGCTACTGCTCTCCTGAGTGTCATTGCGAGCGAAGCGAAGCAATCTTTTTTCATTTTCTGTGGGAACATAGGTGCCCGGATTAAATTTTGCCTGCAATTGCCCTGGGGCAAAAATTAATTGATCTGCAGGCAGTCCTTGTGTTGTTTCTGGATTCCCGACAGAAGCATTCGGGAATGACATGTGTTTGGGAGAGCCCTTATGCATCAGCTGGTATTCCGTCATGCGGCGTAATAAACGGATAAGCATGGCTTCGTCCTTGATACGCACCTCACGCTTGGTGGGATGAATATTGACATCCACATTGGCGGGATCCAGGGCAATATCGACGATGAAAGCCCCATAGACGCCCGGCGGCAGGATGAGCTTATAAACATCATTGAGATTAAAACTTAAGTTTTTGCTTTCAACCGGACGATGATTGATAAAAATAAATTGTAAATCCCGGCGGGGACGCTGGACATTGATATTGCCTAAGATCATCCTCACGCGGATTTTCTCTTCAACATATTCCTGGTCTGTTTCCAGAAAATCTTTCATAGGGACATTTAAAGCGGCAGCGGCACGGTCTAAGCGTGAAGGGGCAGGCCTTAAATCCAAAAGGCTTCGACCGGCGTGCGTTAGCATGAAACGTATTTGCGGGTAGATCAAGGTATAGGGAAGCACGATATTGAGGATTTGATTTAGTTCTGACGTGTTATTTTTAAGGAATTTACGGCGGGCAGGGGTATTAAAGAAAAGTTCAGCGATCTTGATGTCTGTGCCGGCCTGTGCCAAGGCAGTCGGCTCAAGTTTTTGGCGCACGCCGCCCCTGATATGGATTTGCCAGCCTTCGCCTGTCGGGGTGCGTGAAGATAAGGTCACGTCACTGACAGCCGCGATGGAATACAGCGCTTCCCCGCGAAAACCCATGGAATGAAGTTTTTCCAGGTCTTCAATGGCGGAAATCTTGCTGGTGGCATGGCGCCGGAAGATTTTTTCCAGGTTCTCCCGGGCTATGCCGGAGCCGTTGTCCTTGATATGGATAAATTCTTTACCGGCATCTTTAAGATGTATTTCAATGTGCGTTGCCCCTGCATCAATGGCGTTTTCCAGGAGTTCTTTAACAACAGAAGCCGGCCGGTCCACTGCTTCTCCGGCGGCGATTTTAGCGATCACATCTGGGGGGAGAATATTAACTTTAGTCATAAAAAGATTGCTTCGTCGCCTTCGGCTTCTCGCAATGACACCTACCGTAGCTTTCGTTTTAATTCATCCAGTTTTTTTAACGCTTCCATGGGTGTCAGGGCGTTGATATCAATTGCTTCCAATGCACAGCGCACTTCGTCCATGGCAGGCCCGGCAGTGGGGACGAACAGATTTAATTGCTTGTCTTTTTTCGCGTAAGGATTGGGTGTGCCGATCTCAAGCTCTGAGAGGATTTCTTTGGAGCGCTTGATCACAGTTTCCGGAATTCCCGCTAATTTAGCCACATAGATGCCATAGGAATCATCCGAGCCTCCGGGGACGATCTTGTGCATGAAGATGATCTTGTCCTTCCACTCACGGACAGCCACATTATAATTTTTAATCCCCTGAAATTGATTGGCCAAAGCTGTTAACTCATGAAAATGCGTGGCGAAAAGGGTGCGTACGCTCACTTCATGCATATGTTCGGCCAGGGCCCAGGCCAAGCTCAGCCCGTCGGAAGTTGAGGTGCCGCGGCCGATCTCATCTAAAATGACCAGCGAGCGGGGCGTGAGATTATTGAGGATGTCCGCGGCCTCGGTCATCTCCACCATAAAAGTGCTCTGGCCGCGGGCGATATCATCATGGGCGCCGATGCGGGTAAAGATTTTATCAACGACCCCGATGCTGGCAGAAGACGCCGGAATAGGGGCCCCCATTTGGGCCAGGATCACTAAAATGGCGCTTTGGCGGATATAGGTGGACTTGCCCGCCATATTGGGGCCTGTCAAAATGATCAGGTGATTGTCGTTGGTGTCCAAAAGCGTGTCATTGGCAATGAAATTATCAGTGACATTTTTTTCAACGACGGGATGGCGTCCGTCCTTGATGTCCAGGATCGTTGAGGTATTGACTTCCGGAAACAGGTAGCGGTCCCAGGCGGACAATTTAGCCAGCGCAAACAGGCAATCCACGTTGGCCAATTGATGGAAAACATCATGCAAACGGGCCACTTCAGCAAGGACCGCTGTTTCGATTTGGCCTAAAATGCGTTTTTCGATATTTAAGATCTTGTCCTGGGCTGTCAGGAATTTTTCTTCGTATTCTTTGAGCTCCTGGGTGATGTAACGTTCACCATTGACCAGGGTTTGCTTGCGCACGTAATGGGCCGGCGCGCTGCCCTGGCGGGTCTTGGTGATCTCAATATAGAAACCAAAAACATTATTGAACCCGACCTTGAGCGACGATATGCCGGTTTTCTTGATCTCCTCGGCCTGGTAGCGGGCCAGCCATTGTTTGCCGTTTTCTAAAATGTTTTTAAGCTCATCCAGCTCCTGATCAATGCCAGGTTGGACCATCTTGCCTTCGGGTTTGGCCAGAGGCACGTCGGGACTAATGGTTTTCGTTAACAGCTCGCGCAGGGAAGCCAAATCCTGGATTTTTAAAAGCGGATTGGAACTCTTGGCTAAAGTTTCAGCGATCAAGGGAACGCGCAATAAGCCCTGGCGTATGTTCAGAATGTCCTTGATGGAGCCGCATCCGCAGGAAAGCCTCGAGAGGGCTTTTTGCAGATCAGGTAAATTTCTTAAACATTCTCCCAGCCGTACATTGTTTACCAATTCTTTGGCCGCTTCCTGCCGCAATTGGATGGCGGCAATATCTTTGAGCGGATGATACAGCCAGAAACGCAAAGCCCGCCGGCCTATGGGCGTCAGGGTCAGGTCAATGGTTGAAAGTAAGGATTCCAATTCCAGGCCATAATGCGCGGCAGGGGAAATAAACACATGGTCATCTTGAGTATAAAGGGCGATCTTATCGATATGTTTGAGGCTGGTTTTGTTCATGTTTTTTAAATATTCCAGCAAAGCACCGGCAGAAGCGGTGGCCCGCGGCAGATCATCAACGCCGAATCCTTTGAGGGACTGGGTGCTCAGATGATCGCAGAGGCTTTTGCGGGCCATGTCGGTATTAAAGGCCCAATCACCCAAAGGGCTCAACGTGATGGCGCGCATTTTGACTAGGGGATGGGAAAAAAGATTTTTGATGTCGTCTTCCTGGCCTTCAGGGTAGAGGCATTCAAAAATAGGCAGTTTGGCCAAAAGCTCGACGGTCTGGTGCAGGGAAAGCTCATTGGCAAAAATAGTGCCGCCGGAATTATCAATAAAAGCAACCCCGAAAGTCTTTACGGGCACCTGCGCATGTCCGGCACGAGGGCCGGTGTAAATAGCCATCAAATACCTGGAATCCGCGGATTCGTCCAGATAGGTCCCGGCGCTGATGATGCGGATGACATCGCGCTTGACAATGCCCGTCGCCAAAGCAGGGTCTTCGATCTGTTCGCAGATCGCGACTTTTTTACCTGCCTTGATCAGTTTGGCGATGTAATTATCACTGGAGTGATAAGGCACCCCGCACATGGGGATCTTGCCGGAAGCGTCAGACCCCCGGGAAGTCAGGACTAGGTCCAAAATAGAAGACGCCTCGGCAGCATCTTCAAAAAACATCTCATAAAAATCGCCCAGGCGGAAAAAAAGGATGGCGTCCTTATGGCGCGCCTTGATGTCGCGGTATTGTTTGATCATGGGGGTAGCGGTTTGCACAGGGATATAATAGGGGACAGCGCCTTATTTTTCAATTTAAAAAAAAGTAGGGCGTTGTTCCCGTAACTAATCTATAATCAACAATCATGCGATTTTTTATTTTAATAGCCCTGCTTGCCATTTTTCCGTGTATTGCTATTTGTGATCCTTTGCCTTCTCCGCCGTATTATGACGCTATCATGAAGATCATGGCCCCGTTGGAATATTCGGGGGTCCCGGTCATGGTCAAGCCCCAGGTGACGTTAAGCGTTAATTTCAATAATTGGACATGGGTCCTGCATAATATCCATGAATATGACGCCCAAGGGGGGATCATTTTAGAGCAGGGGCGTTATGGCCTTTGCGCGGAATTGGCCACGTTTTTATTTGAGCAGATCAGGCCTTTGCTGGACGGGCGTTATGAGGTCAAATTTGCCAAGGTCACGGAACCCGGTTTTTTCCCGAAGGACGAATCCAACCATATTGCCTTATTACTCGTGGACAAACCCAACAAGCAAATTTATTTGCTTGACCCTTCCTTCCATAAATATGCCAGCATGAAAGACCTTCCGGAGTACCATATTTTAAGCATCCAGGACACCCTGTCTTTTGTTAAGGACAAGTCCCATGATGTTTTTTTCGGCGCTAACCAGGCCATACCGCTTTATATCAAGAACGATTTCTTATTGTCTTTTTCAGTGACTTCTGTTGACGGGAAATTTGATAAGGGCAATTTCGTTTTTGCCATTTCCGCCAACCGCCGCAATGAGGCCACCGGCCACGACATTGTCCTCATCGGCCGGCGTAATAAGGAATTTGTGGATTTTGAAGACAAAACCTTGCTTAACCAGCTTTTGACTCCGGATGAGATCAGGGTGCTGTTCGACAAATTAAAAAGTTGGATAGAACAATTCTAATATGAAATGGTTCTCCCGTTGGGAATTCTTTGCTTTGGCCTCCGCCTTTTTTGCCGGGCTTACGGCTTTTTTGGGTAAAATGGGCGTGATGAACGTTAATTCCAATCTCGCTACCTTTATCCGTACCGTCGTGGTAATGGCCATGACGGCCTGCATTCTTTCATGGCGCCATCAATGGCAATGGCCCCAGGGGGTTGCCGCGAAAGCCTGGGTGTTCCTCGTCTTATCAGGGATTGCCACCGGACTTTCCTGGATATGCTACTGGCGCGCGATGAGTTTGGGGCCGGTTTCCAAGGTAGCTTCCATCGACAAGCTGAGTGTGGCCTTCGCCATTATTTTAGGGGTACTGTTTTTAGGGGAGAATCTCACCTGGCAGGTGGCGTTGGGAGCAGGCCTGATCATTGCGGGGGCCGTGCTTATCGTTTTTCTTTAACCATCAGCCCTAATTGCGCCGGAGTTAACAGCCAATTAAAGACAGCGCCTGAAGGCGTGACAGTCAGGGAACAAAGCCCGCCTTTTTTGAAATCGATGGCAAGGGCTTTGCTGCATTTTAAAACAGCGGAGATCATTTCCGTTAAATGCGGCTCATGCCCGACTAATAAAATACTTCCGGATTTCGGACAAATGGCATGGGCTTCTTTTAATAATTTTCCGATTGAAGCGGGGGGAAGCAAATTATCCGTCAGATGCAGTTTTTTGATCTTGTAGGTTTGGGCCACAATTTCTGCAGTTTGCCGGGCCCGCAGGTAGGGGCTGCTAAGAAGAGCATCAAATTTCAGGCCCAACGCCTGCATGCCCCGGGCGCCGCGACGCATTTTTTCCCGCCCCTGGGCAGTCAAAGGGCGCAGGCTGTCGTCTTTATATTTAGGGTCCCCGTGCCGGCCTGCGAGGCCATGCCGCAGAAAATAAAGTTCCATAGCAAAATCCTCCGGAATCTATTATAATGAAAAATCTTGAAACAAAGGAGTTTTTATATGCGTCATGCAATTATTATTTTTTTGAGTTTGGCCCTTGCCGGTTGCGCTTCGAGCGTTGTGTACAATCCCATGCAGGACAATACACCACAGGAAATATTATTAAATGAAAGCGGCTTAAAAGCGGTCCAGGACGGGATGACCAGCGCCCAAGTCCATCAAATCATGGGCCAGGAGCTGATTATCGGTTATGAGTCTCAGTCGCCGGGCTATAAGCCTTTGACCATTCCTAACCCTTATAAAACCCAGACCGTTAAGGAGTATTTGATCGAATACTATATTGAAGGCATACGCCAGCCGGACGGCGTTGTCAGGGACAATGAATTGATGCCTTTAATTTTCAAGAATGACAAACTCATCGGCCGCGGCTGGCCGTTAGCTAATTCCCTGCGCCCGGCTGATCCATCCGCATGAAAGCTTTTTATGTTTCACTAAAGCCTTTTTTAAACCATGGCGCCCTCAGCCGTCCGACGGACTGGGCAGCGGTTTTCGGCAACGGTCACCCGGTGGAAGTAGAGATCGGTTTTGGCAATGGCGAATATTTGGAGCGCATCAGCCGTGAGCTCCCCCAAGTTAATTTTGTCGGGTTTGAACAGTATTGTGAACGCATCCAGAGGACCTTGCGGAAACTAAGCCGTACGGGCCTTGATAATGTAAGGGTTTTACGGTTGGACGCCAGGGCCGGCCTCGAGCGTTTTTTTCTTCCGAAGACCATTGCCCTGGTGCATTGCCTTTATCCGCCGCCGTGGCCTAAAAAATCAGATGCCAAGCACCGGCTTTTTACGGGGGATTTTTTAAAACTCGTCAACAGCCGCTTGATTGATGGCGGGGCCTTAAAAATAGTGACAGACCACCATCCTTATATGGACTGGGTCCGGGACAATATCCGGGACACCGGATTTTCCGTTGAATTTAAGAATATACCCGCGCATTACGGCACTAAATTTGAGAAAAAATGGGTCGAGGGCGGCCAAAGTGAATTTTATGAGCTGCTGCTGACCAAGCATCAGCATATTCCCGTGGGTATAAAGGAGGACAGTGTTTTGCAAAGTTATCTGATCAATGATTTTAATCCCGACAATTTTAGTTTTAATGATTATTCCCACGAAGGGGTGGCGGTATCGTTTAAGGAAATTTTGTATGATGCCAAAAAGAAGACCGCCCTGGTCCATGTGATCGCCTGCGACGGGCCCCTGGCCCAGAATATACGCATTGTCATTGCCCATTCTCCCAAAGGCTGGCGCGTCAATTTAGCAGAGGGGACCATGTTGATGCCGACCATGGCCGTGTCCCAGGCCCTGGAGTGCGTTTATCTGGCGGCAAAAAAAAATGTTGAATAATAGGGCGCTGTCCCCTATTTTTTGATATATTGCACGTTATGTTGAAATCCGTCCGTGTAGTACTTATTGCTGTTTTAGCAGCCATGCTGATTTTCCCCGATCAGGGGATGGCCTATCGCTTCCTCAGGCACAGGGGGCCATATCATATAACCGCTAATACGGCCCTTCTTTGGGACCCCGTGAGCAATCAGCGCCTATTTGATCTTGGCGCTGACCGTGAAGTTTTTCCGGCCTCAACGACCAAGGTCCTGACAGCGCTGCTTGTCCTGGAAAATCTTCCTTTGGACAAGTACGTGACAGTCAGTGCGCACGCGACCCAGGTGCCGCAGACCAAATTGGGGTTAAGGGCCGGTGAAACATACCGCGTGCGGGACCTGCTTTACGGGCTTATCCTTAAATCCGCCAATGACGCGGCCGTGGTCCTGGCGGAAGCAGTGGCCGGGTCCGAGGGGAAATTTGTCGACATGATGAATGCCCGTGCCAGGCAGTTAGGGGCCATGCATACCCATTTTGCCAATCCCCATGGGCTTCCTTCCGCAGGCCCCCAATTTACAACAGCGGCCGACATGGCCATGATCTTTAACCAGGCGCTCAAGAACCAGTTTTTTCGCGAGGCGATCACTTTCAGGTACCTGGTCATTTGTTCAACAGACGGCCACCGCTGTTTTCTTAAATCCCATAACAAAACTTTATTTTTGCACTGGAAGCAGCATGTCTTCGGGAAAACCGGCTTTACCTTTGAGGCTCAATCCTGTTTTGTGGGCTATATACCTAAGGAAAATGGTATACTTATCATAGCCGTTTATGGTTGTCGCAAACGTTGGACAGACATGAAATATATTCTCGAACACTACGGGCATATCCAACTTTAGCATTGTTTGATTTTTTGATTTGAGGTAGGATAGCGGTATTCATTTTAATCATTATGGAGGGGGTTATGGAAAATAAGAATAATGCCATCATCATTCTTTTGGTTGTTTTAATCAGCGCTGTTTCAGGCGTAGGCCTTTTGATAGGCATCAATAATGCCGTAAGGGTTGCCATGAGCCCGTTATATGCCAGGCTTGCGGAGATCAATATGACAGAAAAGAGCATTGAAAGTAAATTAGACGGGGGTGGCAAGGGTACTGCAAACACAAACCCTGCGCTCGACAATATCCAAAATGAATTAGTACAGCTCCAAAACAAGATCAACGCCAACGGCGGCAATGCCCAGCAGCCTCAAATGCCGCCTCCCGAAGATATGAATAAAATTTACGCCATTGATCCGGGCGTTTCCCCTATTATCGGCAATAAAAATGCTCCGGTGACCATTGTGGAATTTTCTGATTTTCAATGCCCGTTTTGCGCCCGTTTTTATTCAGCGGTCAAGGATGTTTTAGCGGCATACCCGGCCCAAGTAAGGGTGATCATCAAAAATTTCCCCCTTCCTTTTCACCCTAATGCCCGTCCGGCAGCCAAATTAGCCATGGCTGCCAATGAGCAGGGGAAATTCCAGGGGATGATGGAAGCCTTGTTGGCAAACGGGGGGGATGTTTCAGACGACAAGATCAAGGAATACGCCAAAAGCTTAGGATTGAATTATAATAAACTGATGGATGATTATAAAAATAAAGACGCCCAGTGGGAAAAGCAGATCCAGGAGGATATGCAGTTAGGCTCCAATGTGGACGTGCGCGGCACACCGACATTTTTTCTTAACGGCCGCAAAACCAATGCCCGGGACCTGGGCGCTTTCAAAGTCCAAATTGACGCTATTTTAGCAGGGAATAAATAAGGTTGACCTTATAATTTTTCTTTGCAAAAAAAGGGTTTTAGTGTATATTACACCCTTCGCACAAGGCATTTTTAACGGAGGTTTTAGTTATGGGTGGTCGTGTAGGAGGAATTTCAAGTAAATATTATTGCGAAACCGCAGGCATCAAGGTTTCCGGTGGCCAAAAAGTCAAATCAGGCACTGTTTTGACCCGTCAAGGCAATCAATGGAAATGCGGCCTCAATGTGATCGGCCGCAGCTCTTTGACGGCTGCCTGCGATGGCGAAGTTTATTTTACCCGCCGTAAGAACGGTTCCAACAAAGTCATCACGCTCATTAATATTAAACCTTCAAATTAGTGGCGTGTCCCCCAAGCCACTCAGGTATTAAATATGTGTGGTATTGTCGGCTATGTTGGCAACAAAGACGCCCTTCCTATTTTGCTCGAGAGCTTAAAAAAGCTTGAGTATCGCGGGTATGATTCCAGCGGGGTGGGTTTTTTAGACCATGACTCGCATCTGATTGTCCGTAAATCCAAAGGTAAAATACGTAATTTAGAAGAAATGATCCAGGGCGAGCATCTGCCCTTTGCCCACGCAGGGATTTCCCACACGCGTTGGGCCACCCACGGGTTTCCTTCTGACTGCAATGCCCATCCTCATACAGACAGCAAGCACCATATCGCCATCGTCCATAATGGCATCATCGAGAATTATCAGGAACTAAAAAACGCTTTAAAGAAAAAAGGATGCAAATTTATCTCGGAGACAGATTCGGAAGTCATCCCGAACCTGATCGCTTCTTTTTATAAGGGGGACCTGCTTTTGGCCGTGCGCCAGACGATCGCCAAGTTAAAAGGGACCTTTGCCCTGGGCATCATCAGCCGCGAGCATCCGGACATGCTGATCGCCGCGCGCGTGGGCTCCCCTTTGGTGGTGGGTATCGGTGAGGCGGAAAATTTTATCGCCTCGGACGTGCCGGCCATTTTAGACCGCACCCGCCGGGTCATTTATTTGAAAGACGGGCAAATAGCTGTTTTGACCAAGACACAGGTTGAGCTTTTTACTTTTGGCGGCAAAAAAGTCACGCCCAAAATAGATACGGTATCTTTTAATGTGGTCGCCGCCCGCAAGGAGGGATATCCGTATTTTATGCTCAAGGAAATCCACGAGCAGCCTGATGTCCTTGCCCAGATGCTGAGTTTGCGTTTAAAAAATAAACGATTGGCCCTGGAAGGCCTTGGTTTACCTGACAAGGTGTTAAAACAAGTGCGCAAGGTGATGGTGGTGGCCTGCGGTACCGCGTATCACGCGGGTTTGGTGGGAAAATACGCCATTGAAAATTTAAGTCGCCTTCCCGTCGAGGTCACGACATCCAGCGAATTCCGTTATTGCAATCCCATTGTAGATAAACATACCCTGGTTTTGGCGGTCAGCCAGTCCGGAGAAACAGCGGATACTTTGGCCGCGGCGCGTGAGGCCCGCGCCAAGGGCTCCCGTGTGATTGCCATTTGTAACGTGGTGGGCTCCTCATTGGCCCGTGAGGCCGATGGTATTTTGTACACCTATGCCGGCCAGGAGATCGGGGTCGCTTCCACCAAGGCGTATACTGCCCAGTTAATGATGTTCTATTTGGTCGCTTTAAAATTGGCCCAGGTCCGCCGCAGCCTGGCGCCCCGGGAATCAAAAGACTTGATCAGCCAACTCCTCCGCATACCGTCTTTGTGCAGGGAAATTTTAAAAAATATGCACCATATCCAAAAAATAGCGGATGCCAATTCGCATTTCGGCTGTTTTCTTTTTCTGGGCAGGCATGTCAATTTCCCTTCGGCCATGGAAGGAGCGCTCAAGCTCAAGGAAATTTCCTATATTCCCGCGGAAGGCTATGCTGCCGGGGAGATGAAACACGGGCCCATCGCCCTGATCGACGAGTACCGGGCGGTGGTGTGCATTAATCCCCAGTCCCATGTCTATGAAAAAATGTCTTCTAATATGCAGGAAATACGGGCCCGTCGGGGCAATGTCATTGCCATCGCCACCCGCGGGGACCGTAAGATCGGGCCCAATGCCGATTTTTTGATTGAAGTGCCCCGTACGCATGAGCTTTTAAGCCCGCTGCTGGTGGCCCTGCCTTTGCAGATGCTGGCCTATTTTATCGCCGTCAAACGCGGCTGCGACGTGGACCAGCCGCGCAACCTGGCTAAATCCGTGACAGTGGAATAGGATGTTATACATCGTTTCTACGCCTATAGGAAATCTCAAAGACATTACCTTGCGCGCCATTGAAACACTCAAGTCCGTTGATTTGATCGCCGCGGAAGACACCCGCCACACCAGGATATTGCTCGACGCTTACCAGATCCAAAAACCGCTGACCTCTTTTTTCGAGCATAATCAGATCAAAAAAGCAGACCATCTTTTAGGCCTTTTAAAGATGGGTAAGAGCATTGCCTTAGTCACGGATGCCGGTACCCCGGGCATCAGTGATCCGGGCTTTCTGATGGTTCGATTAGCGCAGGAGAATAATGTCCCTATCACCGTTATCCCGGGTGTCTGCGCCTGTATCAGTGCTTTGACAGCATCGGGCCTGCCTGCGCACCGTTTTGTGTTTGAAGGGTTTTTGCCCCCTAAAAGCGGGGCGAGGCGCAATAAATTAATTTCTTTAAAAGGGCAGGAGGCCACTATCATTTTTTATGAATCGCCCCATCGCCTGTTGAAGACCTTAAAAGACATGCAAGAGCTTTGGGATGATCCCGCGATGGTGGTGGCCCGTGAACTGACTAAAAAGTTTGAAGAGATACGTCGCGGCAAGGCAAGCCTTCTTATCGAACATTTCACCTTGCATCCGCCTAAGGGAGAATTTGTTTTATTGTGCCATCTTTGTCACGGCTAAATTAAAGATTTAGTTACAATCGATTTTCTGCATCTATAGTATTATATGTTGGATGAGGTGTGATATGGCGGGTAAGAAAAGTTTTACCTTGATGGAAATAATAGTGACGCTGATGGTGATCGGTGTCTTGGCCGCCATTTCCATTCCTGCCTATAATACTTTCGTACAAAATGGGGCTTCCCAGGCTGCTGCCAATAATTTGTCTGCCATTTATGGGGCGGAACAGAATTATTATTTCAAAAAGGGAACGTATTGTGTCAATACAGGTTCCAATCCCACGTGCGCAGATACCCTGCCGGACATCAACGCCAATTTGTCGTTAAACGTTACTGACAATTATTACTCCTATTCGTGCGCAATGCAGGTATCTAGTACGAATGCAATTTGCTGTTCGGCAACTGCGAATAATTCGAATTTTCCGGCTGTAGCTTCCAAATGTGGAGGAACGTGTACTCCCAACTGTGTCGGGGCTGTTTGCGGGGCATCTGACGGATGCGGCGGCACATGTTTAAGCGGCTCATGTACTGGAACTAATACGTGCGGCGGCGGTGGAACGTCAGGCGTGTGCGGGTGTACGCCATCGAATAATTGCTCGATTTCCACCTGTTCCAATACTACTTGTAATAATGGTTGCGTACAAGTCCCGGGAACCCTTCCGCCAGTTAACGGCGCCTGTACTGCCTGGGGGCCTTGCAGTTCAACGTGCGCAAACACAGCAGGGATACAAACATGTACAGCTTCAAATCCGCAATGCGGAGGATCTTCGGCAGTAGGAACAACGCAGACCTGTACCGGCGGCGGTGCCACTGTTAACGGTGCCTGTACCGCCTGGGGGCCTTGCAGTTCAACGTGTAACAACGTAGCAGGGACACAATCATGCACGTCTTCAACATCCCCGCAATGCGGAGGATCTTCGGCAGTAGGAACAACGCAGTCCTGTACCGGCGGCGGTGCCACTGTTAACGGCGTCTGTACTGCCTGGGGGCCTTGCAGTTCAACGTGTAACAACGTAGCAGGGACACAATCATGCACGTCTTCAACATCCCCGCAATGCGGAGGGTCTCCGGCACCGGCATCGCAGGCATGTTATGGTAGCGGTGTACCGGGTTGTGATGGCACTTGCGACGGGTCAGTGAATGATGCCTGCGGTAAATGTGGAGGGAGTGGTGCTGAGTGTTGCTCAAATTCATGCGGCGGCAATACACCAAATTGTAATGGAGCCGGCGGATGCTATTGTGCTGCAGGGTATGACTGTGTCGGAACTTGCGGCGGTAGTAATGTATGGGTTGACTGCTTTGGCATACGTTGCGGAACATCCGTCCTGGATAGCTGCGGCGTGTGTAACGGGAATGGGACGACGTGTGGTGGAGACCAAGGCGGTGGACCAAATTCCTAAGCCTTAAAGACCTGCATGATGTCGATGGATCTTGAAAAATCAATGTTAAAGAATTTCTAATGTTTGATTTCTCCCGTTTTTGGTGTTATATATTTATAAGAGGTATAATATGACGGGTAAGAAAAGTTTTACCTTGATGGAAATAATAGTGACGCTGATGGTGATCGGTGTCTTGGCCGCCATTTCCATCCCTGCCTATAATACTTTCGTACAAAATGGGGCCTCCCAATCTGCTGCCAATAATTTGTCTGCCATTTATGCGGCTCAACAGAATTATTACTTCAATAAGGGAACGTATTGTGTCAATACAGGCTCCAATCCCACGTGCGCAGATAACCTGTCGGACATCAACACCAATTTGTCGTTAAACGTTACTGACAGCTATTACTCCTATTCGTGCGCAGTGCCGGGATCTGGTACGAATGCAATTTGCTGTTCGGCAACTGCGAATAATTCGAATTTTCCGGCTGTAGCTTCCAAATGCGGGGGAACGTGTACTCCCAACTGTGTCGGAGTTGCTTGCGGAGGATCTAACGGATGCGGCAGTACATGCCAAGGGAGCCAAGGGACTTGTGCCAGTGGTTTCAGCTGTGTCGGCAACTCGTGTGTGGCTAACTGTACGGGACCAACTCCTTGTGGCCCTCCGGGTGGGCCTTGTTATGCGGCTGATGCCTGCGGCGTGTGCGGCGGTGGGGTAGGCAGCTGCAGCGGATCCTGCACGAATGGTAGCGGCTGTTCTGGCGGGACCCTTACCTGTTCCGGCGACAGCTGCATTTGTTCCGGCGGTCCAAGCAAGGATATCTGCGGCTATTGCGGCGGTGGGGTGGCCAGTTGCAGCGGATCCTGCACGGATTCCAGCGGTTGTCCTAACGGGGCCTATGCCTGTTCCGGTTCCAGCGACAGCTGCATTTGTTCCGGCGGTTCCAGCAAAGATGCCTGCGGCTATTGCGGCGGTAGCGTGGTGGGCAGCTGCAGCGGATCCTGCACGAATTCCAGCGGTTGTTCTGATGGGACCAGCACCTGTTTCGGTGACAGCTGCGAGTGTTCCGGTGGTTCCAGCAAGGATGTATGCGGCTATTGCGGCGGTGTGGTAGGCAGCTGCAGCGGATCTTGCACGAATAGTAGTGGCTGTCCTGGCGGAACCAGTGCCTGTTCCGGTTCCAGCGACACCTGCAATTGTTCCGGTGGTCCAAGCAAGGATGTATGCAACTATTGCGGCGGTGGGGTGGCGAGCTGCAGCGGATCTTGCATGAATAGTAGTGGCTGTTCTAACGGGTCCCTTGGCTGTTCCGGTACCAGTGACACCTGCATTTGTACCGGCGGTTCCAGCAAGGATGCCTGTGGCGTGTGCGGCGGTTCAGGCAAGGATGTATGCAACTATTGCGAGGGTGTGGTAAACAGCTGCAGCGGATCTTGCACGAATAGTAGTGGCTGTTCTAACGGGTCCCTTGGCTGTTCCGGTACCAGTGACACCTGCATTTGTACCGGCGGTTCAAGCAAGGACGCCTGCGGCTTTTGCGGGGGTGGGGTGGCCAGCTGCAGCGGATCCTGCACGAACTCCAACGGTTGTACTAACGGGACCTATACCTGTTCCGGTGACAGCTGTGCTTGTACCGGCGGTTCAGATAACTGTGGCGGCGGCCCCTCGTCAGGGGGAACAAATTCTACACCATTTTTGTTTACTTTCAAGAACGGGAAATACTACGTTGAAAACGATGTCCTGGTGACCTATAAGAACCAATATTATGAATTAGCCAAACAAGGCTATGAACAGAATTCCGGAGATCCTCGTCAGTTTAAACAAACAGATTATTATAAAATCCGTCTCAACCCTGATGTAACTGCAGACGGGGTTAAATTGCTCTTAAAGGAAATCGAGCCGGAAGAAGATAATATAGACGAGGTCCGTTTGATCCGCGTCATCCACCCTCAAGGCAGCAGCGCTTTTGTGGATGAACAAAGCCAAAGCATCCAAACAACGGCATCCATGAAATCCATGGCCTTAAAGACCTGCACGACAAATGACGGCAAAGACTGCTCCAGGGAGTTATCAGCCATCGATGATCAATGGATTGAAGGCAATAAGGGTGAGTCCTTTACGGTGACCTTTGATCTCAGCAATGTTGATAAAAATAATTTATACCTGAAAATGCATTCCTGGGAAAATGACCCGCCACCGTTACAGCCCTTACCGTTTAATGCCAGGGCTAACGAGTCCTTAAAGATTGATATTGTGGACAATACTCATCCTGAAAAAGTGCTTCTGTCTTTAAAAGACGTGCATCCCAGGGACATTGCTTTATCGGATGATATGGTTGATTTAAAAGAAGCTGTTAAAGCAGTGACCGGAAACACCTTAACGATAAGAATTACATGGACCGCGCATCACGTGGTGGATTACATAGGGCTTATTGAAGCACGTCCGACGGCGATGACTGTAGAAGAATTGCCGCTTATCAAAGCTGTAAAAACCGGCGGCGTTGATGTGCTCAAAGAATTGGTGGCCAAGGACAAGGTGTACGTGCATTTGGTCAGGGGTGAAGAGATAGCGTTGACATTTGCGCGTCCGCAGAAAACCCTGACAGCGGATGATCAGGACAGCTATTTCTTTGTCTCGTCAGGTTTTTATTCAGGGCTAAGGACGTATCTATACCCCAAGGTTGACCCTTCGATGGACACGTTTAAAAAGAAACTTAAAGAGTACCTGCACGATCTCGACGGGATATTGAAAAATCAATAACCCTGCCGCGCGGAGATGGTTGGTGATGTTTCCAAACTCCATTCTAAAAAGCCTTATTGCCTTACCGTTGGCCCTGCTTCTTATATCTGCTTTAGAGGCTGATTTTTCCTTTGCATATTGGGGGGATACTGATAAACCTGACCAGGCGGTCCCTTTTTCAAAGGTACTTGTCCAACGGCAGAAAGAGCGATTTGAAGCGTACCCGATGAATAAGATATGCCGCGCTTTAAAGGTCAGGAAAAATATGGTTATTTTAGATATCGGGACAGGGTCGGGCCAGTACGCTTATGGATTTGCGAAAGCATTGCAGGGTACGGGAGAGGTCTTTGCAACTGACATAAACCCGGACATGGTCAATTATGTAAGAAGCGAAGCTAAAAGAAAACATTTAAAGAACCTGATACCTGTTTTAGTTAAAGCAGGCGGTGCTGATGATTTTTACAGCTCGCACAAGTATGATCTAATATTCTTATCGCATGTCCTGGAATATATTCCGGACTCCGGCAATTATTTAAGGAAAATGAAAAAGTATCTGAGCCCCGAAGGGCATCTTATTCTTTTGACAACAAAATCCTCAGATAATTTTGACCCCAAAGATTTTACTGATGTTAATGGACTGCTGAGAAAGATATTAAGTGTACATCAGGACAGCCCTTTTTATAAATACGTAAGGCCATTGCAGCCGGAAGCAGGGGCAATGCTGGCAGCAGGCCGCTTAAACCGGGATTTCCTTATCCAGCTCGCCCGGCGTTTCAATGCCATGGCCCACGACGGCCATTTCTTTGTCCCTTTTCTCGATAAAAAGAAAATGGCATTAAGAAATGATTTGAAAATACCGCCTCAGGAAAGGGTCTTTATTAATTTTAACCTTTCATTTTTTAAAGAATTCAACGTACAGGATGAGCAACGAGGGGTTGATCTTAAAAGTCCTCATTTAAACCTGACGAGTTATGACATTATGGTAAGGATAAACCACATCCTTATTATTTCTGAATTTCAAGGTTTTATGTATGGAGGCAAATCGCCGTATCTTCCGGGAGGGAAGGTCAACCGGGAAATCAGAAGCATTAAAAATAAGTTTGAAGCCGCCGGTTATAGGTTTGTGCAAGCATATGATTTTATCCCTAATGAGCTTTTAATGGAATTTTCAGGATAAAATCGGGGCTGACGCCGTTGCAGGGAAAGATTAAACGAGGGTCATTTCACAATAGCATGAACAAACTTATCGAAAAACTTGAAGAGCTTTTCGGGATAGACATCCGCGCATTGGCGCTGATGCGCATGGCCTTCAGCGTATGCATTCTCATCCATCTCTCGGACCTCCTGCCTTATGTAAGAGAATTATACAGCGATCAGGGGATATTGCCCCGGGCTTACGTCCTTCATTTTCTCGGTCCGGATCCTATTTCTCTTAATTTGATGAGCGGAAACTGGGTGTTCCAGGCGCTGTTGTTTTTATTGACGGCGTTTTTTACAGTAGGGCTCTTATTAGGCTGGCGGACACGTCTATGCACCTTTATGGTGTGGATTTTGTTGTCTTCTATCCATAACCGCAACCCTTTCCTTCTTGATGGAGGCGATAAACTGCTGGATATCCTGTTTTTTTGGTTTTTATTCCTTCCCTGGGGGGCATGTTATTCCATGGACAGCCGGCGTAAAACATACAACCCGCCGCCGCTGCGCGTGTCTTCCATGGGCAGCGTCGCGTATCTTTTACAAATCAGTTTTTTTTATACTTTCGCCAGCCTTCTCAAAACAGGCCCCGAATGGACAACTCAAGGGACTGCCATCTATTATGCCCTGAATGTCGACGAACTCTGCAAACCATTTGGCCATGTCCTGCTGCAACACCCTTTATTATTACATTATACGACTTTTGCTGTTATGTGCCTTGAGCGTTACGGGCCTTTGTTCTTTTTTATTCCATTCAAGAACATTTATTTCCGGCTTACGGCTATTTTGGCTTTTGTGTTTTTTCATACCGGCATACTGTTGAGCATGGAACTCAGGTTATTCCAATGGATTTGCCTTATTGCCCTTATAGGATTTCTGCCGACACCTTTCCTAAATAGAGTTTTGGGAAACTTTGATCCAAAATCCGGTACTCCGCTGGAAAATCAATTTTCCATATGGAAACCCAATTTATTTTATATGCCGTTTTATCTCAGCTTCATCGTTGCATTTTTTGTTGTCTATGTCTTTTTTTGGAATATGGGAGGCTTAGAAAATGCTCAATTCAGGATTCCGCCCCCAATGAAATGGGTCGGGTATGCTTTCGATATCCGTCAAACTTGGGGAATGTTCGCCCCCAAGCCCATGGACGTCGGCTGGTGCGTCATGCCCGGAAAACTGCGTAACGGAAAGACCGTGGATATTTTTAATTCGGGAGCGCCTGTGACCTGGAAAGAACCCGGTTCAATCCTGAAGCTTGATAGGATGTATAATTTTAACTTGTATTATAGTAATATGCGCCATGAAACAGCTTTTTATTATCGTGAGCCCTGGGCGCGGTATATGTGCAGTGAATGGAACAGCACGCATCCTTCAGACCAACAACTTTTTGCGCTTGATATCGATTATATTGAAAAACATACCCTACCTGATTATCAAAAACCTGCTTTTCACCGTCTTTTTCTGATATCTTATTACTGTTTCGGTACTGATCAGCACCCTACTGTTTCTGTTTTTAAAGAAGGGGAACTCCCTAAGTCATAATGACGCGCACCCGGGTTTTAGACATCCTTTTTTGTGCATGCCTTCTGGCCCTCGGCCTGAGGCTATACGCGCTTAAAAATATTTATGCACGCATCCTTACCAGGGCCAATTTTACAACCCAGGAAGCCGGCATCAGGTATACGGTATGGAACAATGCCCATGGTCCGGGAACAATATATATAGGTGATTTGCTGGGCACTAATCTGCGTTCTGCCAAACAGTTGGAGCATTTCATACCGCCTGCAGGCCTTGAAGCAATCGTCATTGCGACTATCCACCCGGTTGCGGGCAAGATTACCGCTGAAAATTTTCTTAATGCCATTGCTGACCAGAACAGGGTTGTTTTGGTTGATAATTTCTGTTTCCCCGGCTGGGAAAGTGTCAAATCCCATGCATGGTTCCAGGGAAGCATGGTATCGCCGGGGCCATTTTGTTTCAGTGAGCCACAGACACTTTTAGTCGACCGTTTGATCAAACAATATCATGTGCGCCAAGCCCGGATTTACGCGGACAATAAAAACTATGTACATTTAATAGGAACGTTCCTTAAATACCTTGACTATATCAAAATCAAATACGGGATCGTATACACCTCGTGATTAATAAATTCTTGCGGCAGGCTATTTTGGTCTTGGTTGTGGTCCTGGCAGTGCCGGTGGGATCGAATACCTACGCCCCATTTTACATCATTGACGGTAACTCCATGCTTCCGGCTTTTCATCCGGGAGATATGGTTTTAGTCCACCATTATCCTCTCCCCAAGATCGATGATTGGGCCGGGAAGGTGATTGTTTTCTTCGACCAGGCTTCAGGAAGGATCATTATCCACCGCGTCGTTGCCATTGACGGACAATACCTGAAAACAAAGGGAGACAACAATGGGGCCGTGGATGCATTTGAACCTCTGGGGCAGGACATCCTTGGCATCGTCTATGCCAAGATACGCTTGTGACCAGCTAATTAAAGCAATGACGCCATAATGTGAAACTTTTATTTATTATTGGAGCAGGTGCTTCTTTATTTTCCGCAGCCTCGTGGGCATTGGGCACTGTTTTATTTTTTAAATTCAGCAATCGTGTCACCCCGTTTGGCCTAAATCTCTGCCGCGGGATGGTGGGGCTTTTTTTCCTGGGCCTTCCGATGTGCTTTGCAGGCCGTCCTTCGTGTGATTTACATTCATTCTTCATTCTTGGACTTAGCGGCTTGTTGGGAATAGCCATCGGGGACACTTTTTATTTTAAAACATTATTGAATTTGGGCCCGCGCCTGACATCATTGATCGGCATTATAGTCCCTGTTATAGCGGCGTTGTGCGCCATGCTGGTGCTTAAAGAATGCCCTAATGGCTTAGTGTGGACAGGCATCATACTTACGGCGGCCGGTACCGGCTGGGTATTATGGGAAAAAAGCCCTTCGCAGGGGACTGTCATCATCAATAAGGCCGCCGGGATCATCTATGGGCTTTTGTGCGTGGCTGCATCAACCGCAGCTGCAGTTCTTTCCAAAATCGGCATTCAAACAGTTTCCCCTTTGACAGCCACCTTTATCCGGATTTTTTGGGGGGTGATGGGATTGTTGGTGTGGGGAGCGTTGAACAGGCAGATCAAGAAAGATTTGCTGCCGTTTAAAGATTTTGTTTTGTTTAAAAATTTCGTTTTTATCGTGATGATCGGCGTGTACGGCGGATTTTGGCTTTTTTTGGTGTCCATTAAATATATTGATCTTGCCACCGCCATTTCGCTCAACTCAACTTCGGCGTTGTTTGTCCTGCCGATGGCTGTTATTATAACAAAAGAGGCTGTTTCCTGGCGGGCGGTTGCCGGTGCCACAGCCGCTGTCCTTGGGATCATGCTGGTCATGTCCCAGGCTTTTTTAATTAAATAAAACCTGCGATGGGGGTCACAGATGGACATGGGCGATGATATCAAAAAAAACAGGGCTGATTGGAATTTTAGCGGGGAGGTGGCGGAGCATTTTGTCCCGCATATCAAACGGTCTGTTCCTTATTATGAAGACGGGCATGATTTGATATGTTATTTGAGCGATTTTTTCTGCCTGAAAAACAGCACCTGCTACGAACTTGGTTCTTCAACGGGTGAATTGATCAGGAAACTGGCTGTTTATAATGCCCATAAGCCCCAGATCCGCTGGATAGGGATTGATGTGGAAGAAAAAATGGCCCAAAAAGCAAAAGAGCATTGTAAAGATATCGCCAATATTGAGATCATCCGGGACAATATCGTTAATTTTAATTTTGAAGCGACAGACATGATTGTTTCATATTATTGCATCCAATTTGTCCCCGAATGTTTTCGCCAGGCATTGTTCAATAAGATTTATCAAAGCCTGAATTGGGGGGGATGTTTCATTTTTTTTGAAAAAGTGCGTGCCCCTGACGCAAGGTTTCAGGACATGATGACGATGATTTACAGGGACTATAAGCTCCGCAAGGGGTTTACATCAGAGGAGATCTTCAACAAAGACCAGAGCCTTAAGAGCATCCTGAAGCCGTTTTCAACCGACGGTAATTTGGGGCTGCTAAAACGCGCGGGATTCGTTGACATTATGACCGTCATGAAATATGTGAGCTTTGAAGGGTTTATTGCTGTTAAATAAGCCGGCATTGACAGCCCCTTTAAAGAGTGGTATAGTTGAACAACTTTGGAAGCACCTTTAATCCGGTTCTGTGAGGCTGGAAAGGGATTATATGAATACCTTGACGTCAAAATTGATTTTGCAACCCGTCTGTCCCGCGTATCGCGGGGCCGGCGGGTTTTCTTTTTGTCCGGGAGGGGAAAATGGCGGCTGTTAAAATCATGGACCAGGAGGCCATTCGCCGGGCGGTTTTGCGCATGGCGCATGAGATCCTTGAAAAAAATAAAGGGGTCGAGCATTTGGCCTTGGTAGGCATCCGCACCCGCGGGGTGATTTTGGCCCAGAGGTTAAAGCAGGCGATCAAAGACATAGAAGCCGTGGAAGTCCCAACAGGGATTTTGGACATCACTCTTTACCGTGATGATTTGACCATGGTCGGGGCCAAGCCCCAGGTCCGCGAGACACTGATTGATTTTGACATCACTGATTTAAAAATTGTTTTGGTGGATGATGTGTTTTTTACCGGGCGCACCATACGCGCGGGGTTGGATGCGCTGGTTGATTTCGGCCGTCCTGCGATCATCCAGCTGGCTGTACTGATTGACCGCGGGCACCGCGAGCTGCCCATCCGCGCGGATTTCGTGGGCAAAAATATCCCCACCACGAAGACGCAAGACGTGAAGGTGATCCTGGGAGAGTCCGACGGAAAGACTGATGAAGTGATTGTGGAGGATTAAATATGTCTTGGAAGCACAAACATCTTTTGGGCCTGGAGAATCTGAGCCGTCAGGACATAGAGCTGATCCTGGAAACGGCCAAATCGTTTAAGGAAGTCTCCAGCCGCGACATCAAAAAAGTCCCGGCCCTGCGCGGCAAGACCGTGGTCACCTTATTTTTTGAGCCTTCCACCCGCACGCGCATTTCCTTTGAACTGGCAGCCAAACGGCTTTCCGCGGACACGCTTAATATCGCCGCCAATGTTTCGTCGACGAGCAAAGGAGAGACCCTGCTTGATACCGCGCGCAATATCGAAGCCATGAGCGTGGACGCCATGGTGGTGCGCCATTCTTCGTCGGGGTCAGTGCTCCTGCTGGCCGAAGGGCTTAAATGCTCAGTGGTCAATGCCGGGGACGGCTGCCGGGAGCATCCGACACAGGCACTTTTGGACATCTTTACCCTGCAGGAAAAATTCGGCCGCATTGAAGGCCTGAAGGTCGGCATCATCGGGGACATTTTACATTCAAGGGTGGCGCGTTCCAATATCTGGGGGCTGACCAAGCTCGGCGCCAGGGTGACGGTTTGCGGCCCCGCGACCTTAATGCCGCGCGGCATTGAAGCCCTGGGTGTTGATGTTTGTTACGATTTGAAGAAAGTTTTAAAGCGGTCAGATGCCGTGATCGCCCTTCGCCTGCAAAAGGAGCGCCAGCAGGATAAATTCCTGCCTTCCATGCGCGAGTACTCGAGGCTTTTTGGCATCAATCAGGCCAAATTAAATGAGGGCAGCGACCACTTGATCGTCATGCATCCGGGGCCGACCAACCGCGGGGTGGAATTGTCCGCTGATGTTGCCGACGGCAAGCAATCGGTGATCCTGGACCAGGTGACCAACGGGGTCGCCGTGCGCATGGCGGTATTATATTTAGTATTAGGGACAAAAACGGAGTAAATATGGGACTACTGATAAAAAACGCCGTCATCGTTAACGCTGACAAAATCTGGGACAAAGCTCAGGACATACTTTGCGAAGACGGGAAAATTACCCAAATTCGACCAGAGATAACCGTTGCCGATCGACATTTGCATGAGATCATTGATGCCGCGGGCAAGAAAGTTTTGCCGGGCCTGATCGATATCCATACCCATCTTCGCCAGCCGGGCCGTGAGGACAAGGAAACCATTGAGACAGGTTCGCGCGCGGCGGTCAAGGGCGGGTTTACTTCCATCATGTGCATGCCCAACACCAATCCTGTCATTGATAATGCCATGGTCGTGGAATTCATTATCCGTGAAGCCAATCGCGTGGGGCTGTGCAATGTTTATCCCATCGGTGCGATCACCAAGGGCCAGCAGGACGGTGAATTAACAGATATGGCGGAACTCAAGGCTTCGGGATGCCTGGCCTTTTCCGACGACGGCAAGTCTGTGCTTAACAGCCGCCTATTCCGGTTGGCCATGGAATATGCCAAGATGCTGGATGTTTTGATCATTGAGCACTGCCAGGACCCTTTGTTGAGCGCGGGCGGTGTGATGAATGAAGGGGTTGTGTCGACGCGGTTAGGCTTAAAAGGCGATCCGGGCATTGCCGAGACAGTGACGGTGGCGCGCGATATTGAAATAGCCCTTTATCTGAATGCCCGGGTGCACCTGGCGCACATGTCACTCAAACGTTCCTGCGAACTCATACGCTTTGCCAAATCCCAAGGCATTAAAGTAACGGCTGAGGCTTGCCCGCACCACTTTGTCCTGACAGATGAGGCCTGCAGCAGTTTCGATACATCGACCAAGGTCAATCCGCCGCTGCGTTCCCAAGAAGACGTGGAAGCGGTCAAAGAAGCCATTGCCGACGGGACCATTGACTGCATTGTTACAGACCACGCGCCGCATACCAAGGAAGACAAGGAAGTGGGATTTGACGGGGCACCCTTTGGATTGATCGGCCTGGAAACGTCCTTAGGCTTGACGATGACGGAATTGGTAAAACCGGGAATTATTGACTTACCCAAAATGGTTGATAGAATGTCTAGCGCACCAGCGCGCCTTGTGGGGCTGGTGAATAAAGGGATGATTAAACCGGGTTTTGATGCGGACATTACGATCATTGATCCGGATCGTGAATGGACAGTGACCCAGGAAGGTTTTGTGTCTAAAAGCAAGAATTCACCTTTCATCGGACGTAAACTTAAAGGCCAGGTAGAATACACTGTTTGCGGCGGAAAAACAGTGTACCGGCGGGCTTAAACATTTGCGCCCGTAGCCTAATGGATAGGGCAGCAGCCTCCGGAGCTGCTGGTGCAGGTTCGAATCCCGCCGGGCGCGTTAATGATTTAAGGAAGGAATTACATGCGGAAACAAATGATCACTATTTCAGTCATCGGGGGAAGCAGCATCAGTGCCAAGGTCGAGGATTTGGCAGAATCCGTCGGGCGGATGATCGCGGAATTGGGTTGTGTTTTGGTCTGCGGCGGTTTGGGCGGGGCCATGGAAGCGGCTGCCATGGGGGCTAAAAAAGCCGGAGGCATGACCATCGGTATTTTGCCCGGTAAAGATAAAAGGGATGCTAATTCCTATATTGATATTTCTTTGCCTACCTCGATCGGTTATGCGCGTAACACGATTGTGGCCTGCTCAGCAGACATTATCGTTGCCTTACCCGGAAGCTTCGGCACCAATTCGGAAATTTGTTATGGGTTAGTTTACGGCCGGCCTGTCGTTGATTTGGGTAACTGGGACATTGAAGGGATGATCGATGTCAAGAATGTTGCTGAGGCTGAGGAGAAAATCAAGAAATTGATCAAGAAACTGCAGCAATCAAGTTAAGCATACGGCGAGCAAGAAAGAGGGGATCTTGCCTGAACTTCCTGAAGTTGAAACCATTGTCCGCGATCTGAGCAAATCTCTCCGCAGTAAAATTTTTTCCGATGTGATCGTCCATGATACGTTTCTTCTGCGCCAGAAAGCAGATGATTTTATCCGGCGGACCAGGGGCCGCGCCGTTGACAAGGTCACCCGCCGCGGCAAGGCCATCATCATCCATTTGGCCTCAAGTGAATTTCTAGTCATTCAGCTGATCATGACCGGACAGCTGATCGCCGGCGGCCAAAAGGATAAACATACACGGCTCACCTTTGTTTTTTCTGACGGCAGCAGGCTTTTATACAATGATCAGCGGCGTTTTGGCCAACTGCGCGTGGTCGGAAAATTAGATGAGGTCAAACACTTTAACATTTTGGGCCCTGAGCCTTTTTCAAAAGAATTTACTCCCGCTTTGATGCAAGAAGCTTTCCGAAAAACCATTCGTCCCATCAAAAATGTTCTCTTGGACCATACCTTTGTGGCAGGTATCGGCAATATTTATGCGTGTGAGATCCTTTTCCGCAGTCGCTTAAGCCCTAAACGGCAGGCCCGGCGGCTCAGCCGGACAGAAATTAAAACCCTGCATCAGCATATTATTGCAGTTCTTAAGGAAGCAATTGCCCATCGCGGCTCTTCCATGCGTAATTACCGTGACGGCTCCGGCCAAAAAGGCCGGTTTAATGAACGGCTTTCAGTTTACGCCCGTGAAGGTTTGCCTTGCCCTCGCTGCGGGAAGTTGATACAGCGTATAACCCAGGCCGGCCGCAGCACATTTTATTGTGGGCATTGCCAAAAATAATGGTATACTCGTGTGTCATTGCGGGGAACGCAGCGACGAAGCAATCTTTTAATATGGAAAAAATACAAAATAAATATAAAGTCCTCGTCAACGAAAAACTCTGCCCGAAGTATTGGCGCATGGTTTTTGATGCCCCTGACCTGGCTGCTGAGGTCAAGCCCGGCCAATTTATCCATATCCGAACTGACGAAGAAGGCCTGCAGCCCTTTTTCCGGCGTCCTTTTAGCGTTTATCGCACCAGGAAATATGTCGAGATTTTTTATGATGCGGTCGGCCCGGGCACCAAATTGCTTTCCTTAAAGAAGAAGGGCGATGCTATCGATGTATTAGGACCTTTGGGTACGCCATTCAAAATGCCTCCGCCGAGCACGAAACAGGTAATATTGATTGCCGGAGGCATCGGCATTGCCCCCATGCTTATTCTTTCCGATGTTTTAAAAAATAAAAAATACAATCTTGTCCTGCTCTTTGGCGGCCGCGACCGCGGGCATGTGTATCCGATGCAGGAGTTTAAGGACAATGGCGTCAAGGTGCATATTGCCACAGATGACGGTTCTGTCGGTGCCAAAGGGCGCATCAGCGTTTTGTTTGATAAGATTGAAAAGAAACCCGGACAGACATTTATTTATACCTGCGGCCCCAATCCCATGATGAAAGCGGTACAGGATTTTGCCGGCCAGCATGGCATTGCAGGCCAGGCCGCTTGCGAGGAGATCATGGCCTGCGCCTTGGGTGCTTGTTTAGGCTGTTCCATTGAGACTAAAAATGGTTTTAAAACAGTGTGTTATGACGGCCCGGCGTTTGATCTGGACGAAGTGAAGTTTCATTAATATGAACATATCCGTTAAAATTGCTAATATCACTTTCCCAAACCCTGTGACGGTCGCTTCCGGCACCTTCGGCCATGCGGAGCGCTATTACAATCTTGAGGAAGTCAAAAGGCTCGGGGCCATTGTGCCAAAGACGGTGACCTTTCATGCGCAGGCGGGCAATCCGCCGGTGCGTATTTTTGAAACACCGTCGGGCATGATCAATGCCATCGGCATTGAAAATCCCGGCATTGACGGCTTTATCGCCCGGAAACTGCCGGCCTTAAAGAAAATCGGCGTGCCTTTGATCATCAGCATTTTGGGGCATAATGAAGAACAGTTTACCGGTATCATTGAAAAATTGAATGCAGAAAGCGGCATCGCGGCGGTCGAATTAAATTTATCATGCCCTAACCTTAAACATAAAGTTTTAGTGGCACAGGACCCCGAGGCGACGCTGCAGTTAGTCAGGAAAATCAAGGCGCTGTCTAAATTTCCCATCGTTGCCAAATTGTCGCCTAATGTGACGGACATCGCGGAAATCGCCCAGGCAGCTGAGGCGGGCGGTGCTGACGCGGTGAGTCTGGTCAATACGTTTACAGCCATGGCCATTGACATCAAGAAACGTCAAAGCCGCATCGGGAATTTTACCGGCGGATTATCCGGCCCCGCCATCCGGCCCATCGCGGTTTATATGGTGCAGAAGGTGGCGTCCCAGGTTAAAATCCCTGTCATCGGCATGGGAGGCATCATGACAGCCGCAGATGCTTTGGAATTCTTGATCGCGGGAGCAACGATGATTGCCGTGGGCACGGGAAATTTTATCAATCCCCGCGCACCTGTTGATGTCCTGGAAGGGATTGAATCTTTTATGAAAGAAAATAAAATTGATGATATCCGTGAAATCATCGGAAGCTTAAAAATTTAGTTTACTGTCATTCCCGCGAAAGCGGGAATCCAGTACAAGAATATGAAAAATTCAGCACAATTAATTCTTGCCTTAGACCTGGAAACTTTAGAAGAAGCCCGCAAGCTCATCGATGAGCTGGGGGATTCCGTTGAGATATTTAAAGTCGGCAGCCAGATGTTTACATCCCACGGCCCTTTTATCACCCGTTATTTGCAGGCCAAGGGGAAAAAAGTTTTCTTGGATTTGAAATTTCACGATATACCAAATACCGTGGCCTCAGCGGTCAAAAGTGCGGTGGGATTGAGCGTCAGCCCAAGCAGTGCTCCTGGGTTTGCCCCGCTTTTTATGCTGACAGTGCATACTGCCGGCGGCAAAGAAATGCTTGAAGCGGCAGTACAGGCAGGGCAGGCCCAAGCCAAGGCTTTGGGTGTAGAACGGCCTTTGATCGTCGGTGTTACTGTACTGACCAGCACAGCCAGAGATGCCAGTTTAGAAAGTTTGGTACTGGAGCGCGCCCGCCTGGCCCGTCAGGCAGGCTTGGACGGGGTCGTGGCTTCTGTTGAAGAAGCAGCGAGTATCCGCCGGGAATTGGGCCCTGATTTTTTGATCGTGACGCCAGGCATCCGTCCTGCGGATGCATCTTTAAATGACCAGAAAAGGGTGGCGACACCTCAAGCAGCCATTAAACAGGGGAGTAATTTTTTAGTGGTAGGCCGTCCCATCATCCAAGCCGCTTCTCCACGCGAAGCTGCGTTAAAGATTTTGAAAGAGTTCTGATAGTGTCATTGTGAGGAACGAAGTGACGAAGCAATCTTTTAAGTTAAGCCAATGAATCTCTTTATCAAGAAACCCATCAGTCAACTAGTCGAGTCCGCCGAAAGCGGGGAACACAAGTTGAAGCGTTCCCTGGGAGCGCTTAATTTAGTGTCCTTAGGCATCGGGGCCATTATCGGGGCCGGTCTTTTCACATTGACAGGTATCGCCGCGGCCCACAATGCCGGCCCTGCGGTAGTGCTTTCTTTTGTCGTGGCTGCCATCGGCTGTACCTTTGCCGGCATGTGTTACAGTGAACTTGCTTCCATGATCCCGGTGGCCGGCAGCGCGTATACGTATGCCTATGCCACCATGGGCGAATTTATTGCCTGGATCATCGGCTGGGATTTGGTTTTAGAGTATGCTGTTGCATCGGCTGTCGTGGCCCAAGGCTGGTCCGGCTATGCTGTCTCTTTTTTAAGGGACGTAGGCCTCACCCTGCCGGCGCCATTGACGGCATGCCCCTTTGACATGGTGACATTGGCGGACGGCAGCCAGGTCCACGGCATTGTTAATATTCCGGCTGTCGGCATTATTGTGATCATTTCCCTATTACTGATGTTGGGTATCAAGGAATCTGCGGTGGTCAATGATGTGATCGTGGTCATCAAACTGATCGTCGTCTTTACATTTATTGCCGTGGGGGTGCATTATATTAAGCCTGCCAATTATGTGCCTTTTATACCGCCTAATACCGGGCATTTTGGGGAATTCGGCTTAAGCGGCGTCATGCGCGCGGCAGGGATCATCTTTTTTGCCTATATCGGTTTCGATACGGTATCAACGGCAGCGCAGGAAGCCCATCATCCCCAGAGGGACATTCCGCGGGGGATCATAGGGTCATTGTTTATCTGCACCATTATTTTTATTTTATTTTCCGCTGTTTTAACAGGCATGCTCAATTATAAAGCCATGAACGGGGACCCCGCACCGGTGGCCACGGCCATTAATATGACACCCTATCCGTGGCTTAAGGTGATGGTCAAATTGGGGATCATCGCGGGTTTGACTTCAGTGATCCTTGTCATGCTGCTCGGCCAGTCGCGCATCTTTTATGCGATGTCGCGCGACGGGCTTTTGCCCAAACTTTTTTCAGACATTCATCCTAAATGGCGCACCCCGTGGCTGTCAAACCTGCTGTTCATGGTTTTTACAGGTTTTTTTGCCGGGCTTTTCCCGATCTCCAAATTAGGGAACATGACATCCATCGGCACCTTATTGGCCTTTATCATCGTCTGCGCCGGGGTCATGATTTTGCGCTACAGCCGGCCTGAAATACCAAGGAGTTTTAAGTGCCCGTGTTTTCCCATGTTCCCGATGCTGGGCATTTTTGTATGCCTGGCGATGATGACCTCGCTGGATTCAGAGACCTGGTGGCGCCTGGTCATCTGGCTTGCCATTGGTTTGATTATTTATTTTACTTATAGCCGTTTTAATAGTAGGCTTAGTGTCATTGCGAGGAGCCCGTAGGGCGACGAAGCAATCTTTTTAAAATTACGGGCAAGTAGCTCAACTGGTTAGAGCAATTGACTTACATTCAATAGGCTGAGGGTTCAAGTCCTTCCTTGCCCACCAGTTTTTTGCTTTACAAAATACCGAACACCGATTAAGATATCCCTTCATCTACGGGGTCGTGGTGTAGCTGGTTAACACATCAGCTTGTCACGCTGAAGACCGCGAGTTCAAATCTCGTCGACCCCGCCATTCATTTAAGCCTTCTCGTCACTGAGAAGGTTTTTTGTTTTTATACGATCTGTTATTGATTGCTATCTTTTTATATGTGATTTGACATCAGATTGACACCATGGGAGGGGGATCAAATTGCCGAGTTTTTTATAGGATTTTGTGTGGTAGCCCTACTGTTGGTTTCTCGGAGTTTGTCTCAAAATGTTAGGTTATGGTCACATAGGGTACTGGACATGAGTTCGCAACATAGCTACTTTATGAAGGCCTTGGAAAAACATTTGGCGTCTTATGAGTGAAGGTGTAGACTAATACATCAAGACTAAAAGGTTGGGAATTCGGTGAATAGAGAAATTTACATACGGGATGGTCGGGCCCCTATTCCCCAAAAAGCAATAACATCACGAATAATGAGCGCTATTAAAGGAAAGAATACAAAACCTGAATTAGCGTTAAGAAAAGAACTGTGGCATTTAGGTATAAAGGGGTATAGGTTACATTGGAAAAAAGCCCCTGGCAGACCCGACATTTCTTTTCCTGGGAAAAAATTAGCTATTTTTGTCAACGGGTGCTTTTGGCATAGGTGTCCTAATTGTCAACCTCCACTACCCAAAAATCATTCAAGATTCTGGAAAGAGAAATTCAAAAAGAATACTGTAAGAGATCAACAGAAGATAAAGCTTTTGATGGAACAAGATTGGGCAACATTAGAAATTTGGGAATGCCAAATTAAGAAAAAATTAAAAGCATGTGTCCATAAAGTGAAGAGGTTAATTGAAAAATGAATAAACTTGGAAGTACATGTAATTTAGCAAAATGAAGAACCCTACTGTTATAGATATATTCTGCGGGGCAGGAGGATTTTCAGAAGGTTTTCGACAACAAGGGTTTGAAATTTTGTCGGGGATAGACCGTTGGGAACCAGCAATCAAAACGTTTAACCACAATTTTGGGCTTAATTGTTCAGTCAAGAATGTGCTCGATTTTGAGGATTCTATTGAAGAGATTGAAGCCCTGCCAGACACTGACATAATTATTGGAAGTCCTCCTTGTGTAACGTTCTCATCATCTAATATTTCGGGAAAAGCAGATAAGACAGCAGGCGTTAGGCTAACCAAGATTTTTTTAAGGATTGTAGCTGTAAAGAAATATAAGCCTAATACAAAACTTAAAGCTTGGTTTATGGAAAATGTAGCCAATTCTAGAAATTATCTGAGTGCGTACTACACCTTTAAAGACCTTAATCTAACACAATGGGCTAAGGAACACCGATTGAGTCCAGACAAGAAGGCTATCATACTTCAAGATAATCAACCTATTATAAATTCAGCGGATTATGGATCACCTCAAATTAGAAAAAGGGCAATATCAGGTGAGTTTATTAAGCAAGGTAAATTAATAATCCCCGCACGTACACACAAAGCGCCTGATGAAGAAGTAAATTTGCCAGTGTATATCACTTTAGGAAAAGTTAAACAAAGTCTACCTAAACCGAACTCAACTAAAATCAGCGCATTGGTTATAGATCCATTATATCCAAGAATAAAAATAAAGGCATCTGAGCTCACAGATCATTTTTATGACACTGGTCTATTTAAATGTGAGTGGAGACAATCGCGTTATTTGAAAATTAACCACCCCTACATGGGGAAAATGTCATTCCCAGAGAATGAAGATAAACCAAGTAGAACAATAACAGCTACTAAAATAGGTGCCTCGAGAGAGGGTATTATTTATCGATCAGAATTTGGTCGTAGAGGGCATGGTGAATATCGGACCCCAACAGTCCGTGAGTCTGCTTGCTTGATGGGGTTTCCTATTACGTATCAGTTTATAGGTAGTGAAGGAATAAAATGCAAACTAGTGGGCAATGCGGTTTGTCCCTCTGTGAGTCGAGCTTTTGCAAAATTAAGTCGAGAAGAATTTAGATTAGCTGAAATAAAAGAATCTGTAATAAAAATTGAGCCAAATTTAAAAAATGTAAACAGCTTGAACAATCATTCCCCAAAGAGTTTCAATAACCAACCAAGCAGAAGTAAAGGCTCACGTTTTAGAAGGCACCCCTTCAAAGATGGAAATATAACAGTCACCCTTTCTAATTATGACATTGATAAAAATGAAAAAGAAGGAAGTCGATGGATAGCCTCTGTTCAGTATGGAACCGGTGAAGGTTTTCCAAGTTTTAATTATGTTGATGGATTTTATAAAGAAATCGAACCATTAATTAGAAGCGCCAAGAATGGTCAGAAATTTTTAAATATAATAAATAATGGGTATACCGATAAAATCGGAACTGCCAATGAACTTCAAGAAATGTATGAGATGCAACGATCAAAGAATGGATTATTAGAACCAATTGAACTAGTCGAGCAATTAGCAAGATTTATTCAAAATCTCGATGTCATGGATGAAGTATTTGAACAGAACGGGCATGTCATTTTTAGGAATAAGCAAAAAATACCCGTAAAGCAGCTTTTTGCTCTTTACGCTATTAATAAAATTACCACAACCGCAAACCAGGAATAAAAATTATGGAAAAAGAAAAACGCATTGAATATTTTTCGAAGATTTTGAAAGAAAAAACAGCGTATGGTTCTATGGAGGTATGGTATAAAAATGACCGACGTAAAATGTCAGTTTACGAGATAGATTTGGAGTATTTGGTGTATAACCGGTTTAATGGAAGGATAGCGAGTTTTGTTAAATCATACGAAAAGCAGACTGGTAATGAGCTTGATCCTACTGATCCAAAGGATATAAAAACAATAGAGACATTTCTTTGGAATTCGAATGAACCTAGTAATAAAGGTACAAAGAAAAGTATTAAAGAACAAGGTCAGCTTAAATACGGCATTGTAACCAAGGATGGCGTTATTATTGATGGTAATAGGCGAGCTATGATTTTGAAGCAAGCCTATGAAGAATCTAAAGAAAGTCCAAGATATTTTAGAGCCGTTGTTTTAGAAGAAACTTTGGATGAAAATCCAAAGGAAATAATGCGTCTTGAGACAACCTATCAAATGGGAGAAGATGCTAAAGTTGATTACAATGCAATTGAAAAATATTTGAAATGTGCGGATTTGGAAAGCTATAAATTTACTATTGAAGAAATTGCTAAAATGATGGGGGAAACGACATCCAAAATTAAAGAATATATATCAATAATGAAGTTAATGAATGAATATTTGAAAAAATTAAATTACACAGGTATTTACACTCGACTAGATAAAACTGAAGGGGCTTTTGTTGATCTTAATAGTTATTTGGATCGCTATGGTGGTTACAAATCCACAATGATTTTGTGGAACTACAAAGATAGCGATTTAAATGATCTTAAACTTATTTATTTTGATTACATTAGGGGAATTTACAATAGAACAAAAGCAGCCGCAAGCGATAGCGGAGACTCCAAAGATTATAGGTTTATTGGGCAAACTAGTAAGAAAGGCAGTTTTTTTAGCAATAAAGAAGTATGGGATGGCTTCAGAGACAAACACTTTGAGCAGATCGATTCCATTGAAGAGCCTACGATTGAGAAGTTAAGAGAACAGAATCCAACTCAAAATTTGGATACACTTCTTAAAGGCAGAGATGAACTTTGGGCTAAACACGCAGATTCACATTTAAAAAAGAATATGGGGTTATCCCGGGAAGCCCTTGATAATTTGAATAAGAAAAATGAACCGCTTGAATTGTTACAGAGTGCCATGAGTAAGTTAGAATCTATAAATACCAAATCAAAAGCATTCTTTGAAGATCCAGACGTTCTGAAGTGGGTTAAAGCAATAAATAGTATTACTTATGACTTTAAAAAGACCCTAGAAAAACATGGTAAGTCTAAATGACAAGCGTTGAATTAAATGTTGATGAAAGTAAGGAACAATTTGTTATAACTGGTGATGTTCAGCAGATAATAAAGAATCGTCGGGCTAAGTATTATTTTGTAGATTTTCTTAATGCGCAGTTTCAGGAAAATGGTCAAATTAGGATCCCGTACAATCAGGAAGAGCGAGAACAAATATTAAATAAAATCCAAGATTCTTTAGAGAAATATGGAATTAATCAAACGGATTCTTCTGAAATAAAGCAAATATTTAATGTTTTTTATAAAGAGAAAGAGAATTTTAAGCTCTTCAGTGAGAAGGCTAGAAAGATATGGTTAAATGAAGTAGATGTGGAAGAGTTTAAGTCTTTTAAGGAATCTCTTGAGATATATCTGCCCCATAGACGTTTGTATGATAAACAATTACTATCAGCTTTCCATTTAGCTTTCTCTCAGAATGCTTGTAATTTTTCTGTGCCCGGCGCAGGTAAGACTTCGGTCGTGTATGCTGCCTATGCTTATCTAAAGAATTTGCCTGTAGATCATCCCAAACATGTGAACAAATTATTAGTTATAGGCCCTTTGAGTTCTTTTGGCCCGTGGGAAGATGAATATCAAGAATGTTTTGGGAATTCTGTAAAATCAAAACGTCTTTCAGGTGGAGTTTCTCCTGAGGAACGGGCTCGATACTTACTTTCCGTTAGCCCTATAGAGGAAGTGCCAGAACTTACTTTAATGTCTTATCAAAGTGTTTCTTACAATCTTGATAATCTAATACATTTTCTTCAACGTAAAGATATGAGAGCAATGGTTGTTCTAGATGAGGCGCATAGGATCAAGAATGTTGAGGGAGGTGTTTGGGCTTCATCAGTATTAAGTATAACTAAATACTGTAAGGCTAGGGTAGTTTTAACAGGAACCCCTGTCCCGAATGGGTATGAAGATATTTATAATTTATATGAATTTATATGGCCGAATAAAGAAATAATAGATTTTAATATATACCAACTGAAAGATATGTCTGAAAAACGTTTTGATCACAGGGTAGAGAAATTGATAAATAATATTTCTCCTTTTTTTATTAGAATTAAGAAAGGTGACTTAGGATTGCCTCCTATTAACGAGCATGAGCCCACATATGTGAAAATGGGTCAAGTGCAGCGAGATATTTATGATTTTATAGAGAATCGTTATATCGGGTATTTTGAAGAAAATGAGAACGTAAACTACGTTGCTTCTGAATTAGTAAAGGCAAGATTCATTCGTTTAATGCAAGCGGCTACTAATCCGGGTCTTTTAAAACAACCTTTAGAAACCTATTTTCGTAATCAAGGCTTAGACAACGAACTTTACATTGACGATAGTCAAATTATAGACAAAGTATTTCGTTATAAAGAACTCGAAAGAATTCCTAAGAAATTCGAGATCGTAAAAGATTTAGTGACAAAAATTTTAGGTCAGAATGAAAAAGTGATTATTTGGGGGATTTTTATTCAGAACATTAAAGAATTACAGGTGTATTTGAAAGCACATAACATTGATTCCGAAATGTTGATTGGAGAGGTTCCCATTGAGACAGATGAAATCGCCGAGAATATAACGACAAGAGAGAAAATCATTAGAGAGTTCCACTCTCCGAATTCGAGTTTCAAAGTGATAATAGCTAATCCGTTTGCAGTTGCAGAATCTATTTCACTACATAAGGCTTGTCATCATGCTATATATTTGGAAAGGACTTTCAACGCCGCTAATTTTATTCAATCAAAAGATCGTATCCATCGTGTCGGTCTTCCTAAAGATGTAATCACACACTATCATTATGTTCTTTCAGAGAATTCTATTGATGATACCATTCATCAAAGTTTGATAGAGAAGGAAAGAAGGATGGTGGAGTTAATTGAAAGTCAGGAAATACCATTGATAAGCCAGAATTTGAATTATGACATTGACCTAAAAGATGATTTGAAAGCTATAATCCGAGACTATGTTAGAAGAACTGCTAAAGCATGATAGGCTCGGAAATAAAGAAGAGTTAATTTTTTTTCTTTTCGATGGCCTCCCTTCCTTAAAACAACAATCGATCTCGGATCTCCACAAATACTGTATCTCTCACATTTTTTCGATGGCACATTCTTTCCCTGGGATCGTTAAGCTTTGTGAGTTTATTTCATTTGCTGAGGTTACTGGTGAAAAGATTAGATGTAATAAGAATTGTTTTGATGTGCAGACTTTCCAAAAACATTCTTATTTTGATCAATTTCATATGTTTGGTCATCTGGTGCTTTCTCTAGAGAAATATGGGATAATCGAAGAGATTTTTAATAAAGATAATTTAAAATTTAACACACAATCAAATAGATATTATGTATTGGATAGTAAATTTCCGTATAAGTTCTTTCCAATCAGGAATTTCTTGCTAGCAACTGGTTTTTTTGAGAGAGAAGCTGACCTAGAGAATCATCTACTTATTAGGAGAGAGTTTACAGAGCACTTCAAAACAAGCATCGTTGACAAGATTTCAAATAGAAAAAATAAGATTAAAAAAATTAGCCTTGAGCAATTGAAAAAGAGTTTGGCAAATAAAGAAAAAGCAGGTAAAGAAGCTGAACTATGGGTCTTAGAGTACGAAGGTGAGAGATTAAACGGCCATCCTGACGTAGATAAAATTTGTCTGATTCCGGATGAATTTGTTAATGCGGGTTATGATATAGAGTCTTTTGATGATAATGATTCAATTTTTTTGGATCGTTTTATAGAAGTAAAATCATATGAAGGTGAAATGTCATTTTATTGGTCAAAGAATGAAGTGCAGAAAGCTAAAGAGCTTGGGGAAAAATATTTTGTTTATTTAATCGATAGATCAATGATGAAGAAGGGGAGTTGTCAGCCAAAGAAATTTCAGAACCCTTACAAAAAGATATTTGAAAATGAGCTATGGATGAAGGAAACAGAAACTTGGAGGATGACGTTTATAGATAGTCCTGACCATTAATGAATCTTTAGAAGTCCAATAATTTAGCAGGGCTGATTTTTAGTGCTTTTGCAATCTTTTCGAGAGAACTAAGACGTAGGTCTGGTGGGGTTTTGCCTTCAATGCGTTGGATGTATTTATAGCTGGTCTTAGCTAATTCCGCTAGTTTTTCTTGAGTAATTCCTTCCTGTTGGCGAGCTTTCTTAATAATTCTTCCCACTTTGATGTTTATTAGGTTGTTCATTTACCAAATTATCACACAGCATTTTATCCTTTGACACCCCCATAATTGATGGTGTATTATTCCAACATTGAATCGGGAGATAATATGAGAACATGCTTATTAATTATTCTTTCTGTGTGCTTGTGTGGCTGTGCAACGTCCATTGACACGTATCTTAAATCACACCCAGAGACATCTTCAAATAGCAGAGACTGTATGGTGCAACAGAAATTATGTTTAGGGATGACAACGGAGGAGGTCGAGGCTACCTTTGGTCAACCAACAGACAATCATTTTGACAGTATCGAAGGAGACAATCTATTTGCATACATTCTATCAACTCCTGATTCTGTGACTGGCATGTCATTCCCTGAGAGGTATTATCTTCGCTTTGTTGATAACGCATTAACTCGTATTGAAACCCAAGAGGAAGAAATAGAAAGAGATCGTCAAGAACGGGTAGGACAGTATATTCAAGAACACTCAGACCGAGTAGATGTTAAACAGTTGATGTTGGATAAAAAGATTAAAATTGGTATGACCAAAGAAGAAGTTAAATTGTCTTGGGGAGAGCCTAATAATGTAAACAGAACGATTGCCACTAATGAAAATTCAGAACAATGGGTTTATGGTTCATTAGGGGAGTCATCTAAAATGAATTATCTTTATTTTGAGGATGCAGTGCTCGCTAGCTGGCAAGATTCACAGTAGTTTTTCAAAAAGTCCTTCCTAAACTATTTGAAATCCACACGTGCACTTTTTCTAAACCGCATTACAAAAGGCCAAATCTAAAAATATATATATCGTTCATATTTTCTGTTGTAACCAACATACTCTTTAATAAGTTAAGTGATCCAGCATTTTATGTGCAAAAATAGGGTAAGTCAGTTAATTGATCTAATAATATATTAAAAATGATTCCATCATCTTTATGATCCTTATAACGGTATCTTAACTCTAATTCTTTCATGTAAAGAGGAAAAGTTAGAGGACTAAGTCCATGAAATTTTTTTAATCGTTCCTTAGCATAGGACCAAAAGCCATTTACTTTATCTATGTGTACTTTCCCTCTGGATATTCTCTTTTTAACGGTGAGTTTATCCCATTTACTTCGGGATAAATTTTTAAATAATTGGCTATACCCATAAAACATGTATGTATCCTCGGATCGGCTTATTAGATCGGTATAGACCAACTCACCCCGCCTAACAATTTTTGTTTCTTTGAAAGATAAGACATTATAAGGACTAAAATTATGCTTTATTTCCACATAACCGGCATCATCATCGATTGCTATTAGTGGAATAAAGGGTTTATTCTTGGGATCCCAACTAATTTTTTCTTTAGATTTAGCAAAGACATACCTTTTGTAAATACTCAACAAGTCAAAACTCCATAGAAACTTGGGGTATTTATTAGCTCGCCAAAGATGTTTAGGGGGAAGATTGTTAAGTAGAATTAAATATCTTATGAAATTAAATGCTTTAAGTATCGTTTTATAAGATAGAGGTATCTTTTTTGATGTGTCTAATACAGTGCTTCCTTTGGAAAATTCTTCGATAATAACCAGCCATACCTGTGCTTTTATTTTAAATCTCGATAAATTTAAATCTTTTGACCAATTAAATGTATAGGTGCATTTTTTGCAACGGAATCGACCGTCCTTTAATTGCCAAAGGGATGAACTTTTGCATTTATCACATGTAAAGGCTGCGGGTATAAAAATATCTTTACAATCTTTACAGCGATATTGATTATTAGGTAGTTGTGTTAACCGGGGACTCTTGCATGATCTACAAAGAATATTCTTTGATCGTTTATTTTTTAAGTATTCTGTAAAAATCCGGATTGCGTAGTTTTCGGGATACATTAATTTAATGAGCTATTGCAATATTTTACATAAGAAGCCAGTTGTTAGACAATAATGGTACGAATATGGCACACATTATGAAAAATGAATACTATAAATAACTGATAATAAATGACTTAAAATATTTTAAAATCTCTTGTCGTACGAATCAATGAAATTCTCACTTATGTTAATTTGAAAGCACAAAACGACGAATTAATTTATTTTTTGCCCTTCTTGTTTCATTCCTGAGTGAAACTCCAATATAGCGGGCTAAAATTTTAATTGAAGGTGAAAATCTGAACAGATTTTTACTTGGGACTCTTTTTGTCTTTTGCAACCATTAATAAATAGGAGTTAATATGTCTCAATTCAGTGTTGATACAAGAAAATTAGGTGAATTTTTCAAGATATGTGAATTATTCAGTACAGATCGGGATATAAAATTAGCACTGACAGTTAATCCAACAGCGATGTCTGTTTTGGTTGGATTACCTAGTGCGATCAATCCCAGCGTATTAATGAGAAGTTCTTTTGGTGGTAAATTTGAAGATTGGGGGGAGATAGGCATAGCTACATTGCTACCATTAAAGAAATTCTTATTATCTAAATCCACGCCCGAGGCAGTGTTTTTTAAAAAGGATGAAAATAAATTGTATTGTGCATTTGATAGATCAAGGTTTTCGGTCCAATTATGTGATCCTAAGCAAATAAAAAATAAGATAGATGACCAATCGATGTTTCAAAAAGCAGTTGATGAAGCCCACAAGGGGGCGAGTTTTGTAATCAAACCTGAGTGTTTAAGAGATATTAAGAGATTTAGCGGAAGCATGGGGGCGAAGTCTTTGCTGTTATTCGGGAAAGATGGAAGTGTCTCTATAAAAATTAGCGGGTATCAACAAGAAGCCGAAATAAACGTTGATCCTACTGCTAAAATCGAAACACCATTTGAGATTGAACTCGGTTCAGAATTTATAACCATACTAGATAAACTAAAGAAATTTGAGATTTTAGCGAATGTTGATGTGGCTGCCCAAATCTTATACCTAAAGCTAAATTCGAAAGAAATGAGCCTTGAATTTATTTTTAGGGCAGCTTCCAAATCTGGCAATAAATTAAGAGGGAGATAATAGCATGAGCGATGACAGCGTAAAACAAATGACCAGCAACTATTTTGATGCAAATCGAGGCTATTACAACAAACCACATGCCTTAATATCAATGCTTCAAGAGCGGTATTTAACAAAATCGGAGTACTTTTTAATGGATTTCTTGTTGGCTTTTGAGAATCGTCATGTGAAAGACCCAAAAGCATCATGGTTTTGGGTTGGAGATGAATTTATAGCCTCAACAAGAGTGCTTTCTTCAAAGACCATTGTAAAGGCAAGAATGGGACTAATAAAAAAAGGACTGATCGAGGTTAAAATGGGCTACATAGGCCACAGAACTGAATATAAGATTCTAATTGATAAGAGCATTTATTTTAGAGGTGGTGACCCTATGTAAAATTACACAGAGTTGGAGTAAAACTACACTCCTATTAATAAGGATGGTAATAAGGAAGGACTTCCAAGTACTTCTCCATACCTTATTGGTAATGTAATTTTACATCCTTTACCTGCTCGCTCTAACCTCGCATGACCGGTATTAGTTAATTCTACTAAGAAGCAAATTATTAATAATAAGAGTGCCATCATTGTAAATTTACAGTGAACACTTTAAAAATTTATGGGAGGTAGGTATGACATAACCGTTTCAGAAGGTTTGAAAAATTATAAATAATAGCACTGTGTTATATTCCCGTTCCAGTTCTTGTTGAGTGCTTCAAACAAGGAGCAATAACATGAAACAAGAAATCTGGTGGTTTCAAACAGGAGAGTACAAGGCATGTATTACGGACAGTAAGTTAAAAAGAAGGTTAGATTTTCTAAAGGATGTAGTACTCAGGGATCATTACTTATATCAAGGTAGAAAAGCTTGGGGATATACCTTTCCAGCTAAGCTATATAACAAAATAGCCAACTTGCTTAAATTACCTCTAAAAACAAAGAATCTTAATAGAGTCCAAGCTGGTAAGCAATCTAAAGTGGCGGATGGTGTGGAGAGGTACGATCTGGCGAAGGTTGTTTCCACGGAAACGCCCCTGGACGCATCGAAAATAGCGGTAGCAAGTAAAGATACTTCCAGCATGTAAAATACGCTTAAATCGCTTTATATAGTAATTAACCTTCATTTTTTAATAACAAAATAGCACCAGTTTGAGATCAAGCTCTAGTTCCAGTTGTGGTGCTCCAATTTAAGGAGCCTCACATGGAACAAAAACGATTTTTAAATGTTAAAGAAGTAGCCTTGTATCTTGGTGTCAGTCAGCACACCATAAGAGCATGGGTAAGACAATTAAATGGCATTCCTTTTTCCAGGTTCGGTAGGGCAATACGATTTGATTTGAAGAAGATTGATCTTTGGGTGAAGACCCGAGAAGTCAATTTATCGCCGGAGAAACTGGGATTTCCATTGAAAAAGACTGGTATTTATGTACCATCCGATCCAAGACTAAGCAATTTGTCGAGGGGGGAATAACATATGCCAGTTTTCAAGAGAGTATCATGCACGCACTGTTCAAGACATAAAGATTTAAGAAATGAAGAAGACCGCCTCAAGAAGGATGTTTGCATTTCGTGTGGAAATCCGTACAACATAACTGATCGTAATTCGAGCTACTACGTTGATTACAGTTATGGTGGTCGTCGCTTTCGTGAGAAGATAGGCCCAAGTAAAGCCCTTGCAGAAACGGTACTGTCAAAAATTCAGGTTGAAATTGCTGAAGGCAAATTTCTAGATGTTAAGAAACAACAGAAAATTAGTTTTAGTGCTTTTGCTGATGAGTATATCGAATTATACGCAAAGACAAATAACATTCGCTGGAAAGTAAGCATTGTGCCAAACATGAACGCCCTTAAACGGTTCTTTGGTGACAAGAATCTATCTGAAATCACACCTCACTTAATAGAAAAATTCAAAGTCGAACGTTTAAAAGAAGTCAGCCCCGCCGCAACTAACAGAGCATTAACGTTATTAAAATCTATGTTCAACCGTGCAATCGAGTGGGAGAAGTTTGACGGGCAAAACCCCGTTACAAAAATAAAGTTTTTTAGAGAGGATAACCATAAGCTCCGCTACCTTCAAAAAGGAGAAATAAGGAGACTTATTGATAATTGTGAAGAAATTATACGCCCACTAGTCATTGTTGCCGTTAATACTGGTATGCGAAGGGGAGAGCTATTCAATTTAAGGTGGAACGATATTGATTTCAATAAAGGGATCATTCACTTGCTAAGAACTAAGAACGGGGAAAGACGTGAATTGCCTATGAATGAAGCAGTTAAAAGAGCAATACTTGGATCTAAGGCGTATTCCACGAGTGAGTATGTGTTTTCTACTCTGCAAGGGAAAGCATTTACAGTTATTAAAAAGCCGTTTGCTAGAAGCTTAAAGATGGCAGGGATTGAGAATTTTCGCTTCCATGACTTGAGACATACTTTCGCATCCCAGTTAGCAATGGCGAGCGTGGACTTGAATACTATTCGTGAACTGATGGGACATAAATCTTTAAAAATGACTTTGAGGTATGCGCACCTATCCAGTAATCATAAGAATCAAGCGGTAGACTTGTTAAATAAGTGTTTAAATGGTTCTGTTGACACCGAAAAGAACCCGGTGGAAATTGAAGAAAGCAAAAGTGATAGTAAAAATAACATAAGTTGCGTAATGGTATGAGTTTAGTATAATAATTCAAACGGGGATTTTAAAAACAGACTAGATTGTCACGCTGAAGACCGCGAGTTCAAATCTCGTCGACCCCGCCATTAATTTAGCACATAAAAACACCTCTTCCCAAAACGTAGAGGTTTTTTATTTGTGATGAAAAGCATCCATTCGTCTTGCATATGTTCCATTATCTCGTTGTGAAATCACCACAAGAGCGACGGCTTAGATCTGCTTGAATAAGCTGTTTATCTCATCGGTGTCTCTCATTCTTTATTGCCTCATATCTAGCCTAAATCTGGAGGTTTCTTATCTCTTTATCTCTAAAAAGGCCTTTAGTAAAGGAGCCCTAGTAATGGAGAATTAGGGCAATATGGCGGATTTGTTGAGAATTCGGAAAGTCCATTACTAGGAATTGGCCCATAAGAGCAGATTTTGGCTTGAGGGATAACAGAGATGTTTATTTTTATAGAGGGTTATTGTTCTTTGATGAGTTGTGCAAGGCAATTTTCTAGCCCTGTGAAGTGTACAATTGTTCCCGCAATACGTCTTGTGTAAGGGTGTGGGGTATCGGTCGTGACAACAAAGACCGTGGCTTGAGGATAAGCCCTGAGAAAGGGAACGATGCTGCTATCATCAAAGCTGTTGGCGCGCCATTTGCATTCAATGGCGATGGGAGGTTTTTTGGGGCGGGAAATGATAATATCAACTTCGTGTTTTTGTTTATCACGCCAGTAGTTGAAAGTCCGGATTTGAAGCCTGGCTTGGAGTTCGTTTAAGACAAAATGCTCCCAGAGGATCCCTTTATCTTCAGGGCGAAGATCCTTCCAGCCGCGGTAGTGACAGACGAAGCCGGTATCAAAGGCATAAACTTTGGGGGCATTAGTGATTTCATTTGCCCTCGCCGTGTGGAATGGCCGCAGGATATGGACCAGGAAAGTAGCTTCTAGGATCCCAAGATAATTGTTGATCGTGGCGCGAGAGGCTTCGCATGGTTTTGCAAATGAGGTAGCCTCAAAAATCCCGCCGCTTTGAATATGAAGAAGCTCAACGAATTTTTGAAAAGAATAACGTTTCTCCAGACGGAAGAGTTCTTGAATATCTTTGGACCAGAACCCGTCCATCCATTCTGTGAAAGCTTTCTCATCGTGTTGTTTGGCCATAAAGAATGGTGGCAGGCCTCCACGAAGGAGCCGGTGCTCAAGGGACATCTGTCCAAAATCTTTAAGATCTTGAGCTATGATGGGTGTCAGCCAGACATCAGCTTTACGGCCGGTCAGGGTATCGCGGAATTTTTTGCTGGCTCCGAGTGTAGAGGAGCCGGTGGCGATGATTCTGACATTTTTAAAATGATCAGAGGCAATCTTTAAAAGTTCTGAAGGGTTGCCCAAGCGGTGGATTTCATCAAGTATCAAGGTTTTTCCTGATTGTTCTGAAAGGAAAGACTCAGGGTCTTCCAGCATGCGTCGGGTGCCGGGAAGTTCGCAGTCAAGATACTTTACTTTGGGCAGGCTTTGGCAAAGGAAAGTTTTTCCAGAACGCCGGACCCCTGATAACCAGATGACAGAATGTCGGGTAAAGGCTTTTTCTAATTGGCTTAGCCAGAATTGACGATTAACCATACGCTAGGATATTAGCATTTAGTTATACTAAACGCAAGTAGTATTTCCGCTGGATGGGGCGATGGGCATAGAGATATCTAGTACAAATCTCGTACAGGCCGCCATTCATTTAAGCCTTCTCGCCACCAGTCAGTGATTCGTTCATTGGCTGGTTTTTTATTTTGTGGTAGTATGTTTGCAGTATTAATTAATGAACATGAGGCATGTAATGAAAAGATCAATGTTGTTTATCATGGTGTTATTTTTTTCCGGTTTTGCCCGGGCATCTGCGGCGCCGGTTATTGCCATGACAAATCCTGATAATCAAAGCACTTTTACGGCGGGTTCTGATATCCCTCTGACAGCGGATGCTTCAGAAGCCGAAGGGACCATTGCGGCAGTGGCTTTTTATAACGGGTCAGCTTTATTGGGACAAAGCAGTAAATCCCCGTACACGTATACTTGGGCTGATGTCCCTGTCGGCACCTATACGTTGACGGCTGTCGCTACAGACATTAATGAGGTGTCCACGACTTCCACTGCTGTAAAAGTCACGGTTACGCCTGCTCCGCCAACAGTTGTTATCACGAGTCCTGCCAACGAGAGTTCTTTTTCAGCGGGTTCTGACATCAATCTTGCCGCGACAGCTTTGGAAACCAAGGGGACTATTTCTGCCATCAGTTTTTATAACGGGTCGACGTTGTTGGCAACGAGCGATATGGCGTCGTCTTTCTATAATTATACCTGGGCCAATGTCCCGGCAGGCACCTATACCTTGACTGCTGTGGCCACGGACGCTAATAAGGTTTCAGGGACGTCCAGTCCCATAACTGTTACCATTACATCTTCTTCGGCGCCGCTCATTGCCATAACAAGCCCTGCCAGCGATAGTACTTTTACGGCAGGTTCCGATATTGCCATTACGGCGGCTTCCTCAACAAGCCATGAGACCATTAGAGAAGTCTTTTTTTATGACGGGACATATTATTTGGGGTCGACGACGCAAGCTCCATACACGTATACCTGGACCAATGTCCCTGCCGGTACCCATTCTTTGACAGCTGAAGCCACCGATAATAACGGAGGCACTTTTATATCAACGCCTGTCAATATTACCATTAACCCGCCGGCTAATCCGGTAACAATTCCTCCGGCCGGCGCACAAAAAGCAGACACAACGAATAGTCCGGATAAATCTTAGGCCGGTTTTTATTTTCTTTTTAGGATGATCACGCCGTGATTATCAGCCCAGCCGGGAGGCTGTGTCCAGTCGCCGCCCTGGCGGATCAAGGGCAGATAATTCTCGTGGATGTATTCAGCGATCAAGGGGCAATATGTTTTGCCGAACACCCCGAGGCCTGTTTCAGGGGATGCGATGCGGCTGGACATTAAAACGTAGCTGGTATTATGATCCATCAATTCCCTGATCACTGAAATCTCCTGCTGCGGCGGTATTTTGATATGGTCAAAGAAAATCAGCTGGCGCGTGGGGCTTGTCTTTCCGGTTAGATAGTAGTACAGGCAGTCATAGGGCAGGGCAAAAAACAAATCATCTTGTTTAAGGGTGCTGTTTAGATAGCCTGTCACACGATTGACGGTATCTGTCCACTGAGGTTCATTCCCGACGTAAATGCGGCCGCGGTCCATGCTTAAATAACGAAAAGGCAGTTTTTGGCTTTGGACCATGCCGATATGCACCACTATCCCCGCCATGGCCAATCCCCCTAAAAATACCATGATCAAAATACGTACAAATTTCGGGATGAAGGTAAAAGCCACGGCAATCATCACAAAATGAAAAAGGGCCAAAAAGGGAAAGGACCAATAGGTGCGGTACCAGACACCGCTGACTAAGAATTCATGGAAATAAAAAACGAAGAATATCCCGATAACAGCAAGCGCCAATAATACATCCTGCCGGAATGTTTTCTCAACTTTTTTGCTTATCAGCAAATATAGGCCAAGCAAGGTGCAGCCATGCAGGACAATGCCGATGGGAAGGCCCAAGGGGGTGCGGACCAAGGTAAACCAATGCTGCATCAGATAATAGGGAACAGTCTGCAGGGGTGTGGCATGATAGGGCTGGTCGTCGCCATAGTAGGGCATGCACTGGCGGATGGCGTAAAGCGGTAATTCATGAAGGAGCAGCCAGTAAATAATGCCAAGGGCCAGAGGGACTACTGCTGCGGCACAAAGATAGAATTTCTTCTTTTGTTCATCAAAAAGATATTTTTTGGAGGAATCAATCCAAAGGACGCTCAGCACAATGCCTGCCAAACCTGCCAGGCCAAAGTTGATCTTGACTAATCCCAGGACAAAGTCAGCAATGAGCGCAATCCATAAATAGGACATGGACCCGATACGGATATAGGATAAAAGGCACCAGCAGATGACCAATTCTGAGGCAATGCCGCCGATATGATTATAGGTAAAGAAGAATTCCAGACGGCTTTGCGTAAACCAGATAGCGGCGATATAGGCCAGCAAGGGCGGCATAAGGCAGGCCGCGGATAAATAAAGAAAGGCGGAACAGACGACCACAAGCAAGGCCCTTCCCAACAGCACGCTCGTTATATGCACCCCGAAGAGCTTAAAGAACAGGCCGTAATAATACGGCATGATGGGGCCGTATACCCACCAGAAATCTTTGTAAGGCAATTTTCCATGGGTCACGGCGTCAAAGGCGTATAAATCACGGCCGTGATCCCCTTGAGAGAGCAGGTCCTGATAATTGAGCTCAGGCCAGGCATAGAGAGCGGACATCAGGATGGTCAGGATCAGAAAGATGGTTTTTGGGTTAAGTTTCATGTCCCTAAGCTGTTTTTATTCCGGATTAGCAATGCGCTGCTAAGGCATTTTATGGTAGCAGGTCTGGATTGTAAAGGGAGAAAGCGCTCACCTTGACAACTCAAAATGATGTGGTACACTTCAAATAGGTAGCAGGGAAACGCTCTTTTTGAAACTCATGAACGATAAAGGCAAACCCAGAGCAATCTGGGGACGCAAAGCCATGGATCCTTTTTAAAAGGATAGCCAGGTTACCGAAAAATGAAAAAAATATTTGTTGTACTCATCTGTTTCTGTTTAGTCTCTGGTTTTATCCCGCATGTTTGGGCCCAATCTTCCATTTTTGCTTTTGATCCGCATTTAGTTAATTGGCTTAAATTCAATGTCAGTCCCATCACGCATCTTCCTTATAGCTTTTATGTTCCTGAAAAATATAGAACTGTTGTTTACCACCATATGGAATCATCAGGGCCTCTCAAAGGTTCGATTGAACGCACCATCACCCATGAAGGATTGGACATATATGACGGTGCCGTTTATCAGATTGTATTGAGCATGGCCGGCGGTGCAGAAAACTTAAAACAAGCCTCGGTGGCGGACAATGATTATTGGCAAGGGGCCGTGGGTGATTCATGGAACATCCGTGCCGGTTATCCGATCAACACCTTTATTTATGACCCTAAGGACCCGGAACGCGTAAGTTCTGATGTCAGCCGCTTAGGCCAGAGGGGATTTATCTTTCGCATTATCGATGCTGACGGAAAATTCTTGGTCACTGACCCTTTGGATGGGAAAAAGAGCCTGGCCGGGTTCCCGGAATATGACCGCCTGCATTGGGTGGATTGGAAGCCGGTGGCCGGTGAAAATGCATGGGTGGTGATCGCCGCGATGCAGACCTACCATAAAAAATATTACAATTCTCTTCTGGGGACCTATGCATTGCATGCCGACAGCGTGGAGCTTCAATTATCGCGTGAATTGGCCCGCGCAGCCATGATCCTTCAAAGCGGCATCGGCGGCGTCCGCATGGCCCCTTTGGGGACGAACCGCACTTTAAACAATGGCGAAAGAAAATATTTTACAAGGGACAACTGGTGGTACAACCACATCTCAACGGAGAACAATATTTCCTGGTATGCGGCTTTCCGCATGCTCTATGAGATCACAGGAGAAGCCCAATATAAAAAGGCAATGGAAAGCATTGAGCAATATTTACGTTTTGTCTGGAATGCCAAACAGGGATATTTCTATCAAGGGGCATGTTATAAAAACGGCCAGTGGGCAATCAGCAATGAAAACTTTGCCCTGGATGTCCAGACCTGGAGCATTGACTGCATCGGTCCCCGGCATTTGGATGCTTTGTTTGGAGAAGGGGCGGCCTGGCGTATTTGGCAGGCAGGCCGCGCCCACTCGGGTGTTTTTGATAAACAAGGCAATATCCTGGGCGTCGGTTATACGGATGAGCATGACAGGATCTCCGTCGAATGGAGTGCAGGGGCCATGATGGCCCTGGCAGGGTTGGCTGATTATTATAATGCCAGGGACCCTGAGCGCGCTGAGCTTGCCCTGGCAGATAAATCATCCATGCGCATGTCCATGGAGAGGTTACATTTTAATATTGCAAAGGGCCTGGCCGCCTACAGCTATTCTTCCCGCCGCGGCAATATCCCTTTCGGCTGGAATTCCCATGATCCCCAGGTCATGAGCCTGGTTTCCACCGGATGGATGATTTTTGTTGATACTGGTTTTAATCCCTTTTGGCTGGTATAATCCTGTAAAATAAATGACATTGACTTAATGTCAATGCCATCCCCGGATGTTTTAGCCGGGGATCTATTTTAAGAAGGAGTTTCTATGGCATCGATGGATGATTTTAAGAAAATTGAATTGGTGGTGGCCCAGATCAAAGAGGTCAAGGAACATCCCAACGCGGACCGTCTTTATGTACTGCAAGTGGATACGGGCAAGGACGTGCGCCAGATTGTCGCCGGGATACGTAAGGCCTATACTCCGCAGCAGCTTATCAATCGCCGGATCATCCTGCTTGCCAATATGGACCCTGCCGTTATCCGGGGAGAAACTTCCAACGGCATGCTGCTGGCTGCTTCCGATGCTGACGGAATGTCTTTGCTCGCACCTGACAAGGAAATGGCCTTGGGCAGTATCGTTAAATGATGGAACTATCTCTCAAACAATTTGTCCCTTCCGAAGTTTGCCTTAAATGCGACGGGTGTTGCCGTTACAAAGAGGCGGATTCGATTTGGCGCCCCAAATTGGGCATCAGTGACCAGGAAAGCTTGGCTGACCGGATAACGGGGAATGATGCTTTGGATCCCCAAGGTTATGTCCAAACTATCCAATCCTGCGGAAAGAATTTTTGCCAATTCCTGAATGGCGCGGACAATACCTGCGGTGTTTATGCCAAGCGGCCTTTTGAATGTTCTTTGTATCCATTTATCCTTTCGCAGACACCGGAGGGTGTCAAAGTTTATGTGCATCTGAGCTGTCCTTATGTCCAGGACCATTTGCCCCGCGCGGATTTTGATGCCCATGTGGCTTATTTGAAAGAATTCTTCCGTCGGACGGAAATAAAGGAATTTTTGTCCCGTAATAAATCCATGTTCCATGATTACAGCCCCTATGCCCCTGAATTGCTGCATTTATTTGACTTATCATTCTTATGAAGAACAATGCCTTGCTTGATGAAAAACCCCTGGTAGATTCCTATCTCAATCGCGGCCCCCGGCCGCTGTCCAGTTTTTCCTTTGTCAGTTTATTCGCCTGGTGCGATTTTTTTGATTTTGAGTTTAAAGTGATTAACGGCTGCCTGTGCATCTTTGCCCGGGGGGACCAGGGCTGTTTTTTATATTTGCCGCCTTTGGGGAATAATTTCGATTCATCGACGCTAGACTCTGCCTTTGAGCATATGTCCAAGGGAAAGTCCCCCAGGCCG
>Ga0206818_1011_pt2 | contig 83805 bp, 81 predicted proteins | sample Alteio_BWOrgCont_86_FD_152881 | JGI IMG/M metagenome (GOLD analysis project Ga0206818, IMG submission 152881) | Enriched cells from forest soil in Barre Woods Harvard Forest LTER site, Petersham, Massachusetts, United States -... | ecosystem: Environmental > Terrestrial > Soil > Temperate forest >...
ATGACTGTGGAAACAGTTGCAGCTATGCCAAACACAACTGGACGATGCTCTAAAATGATTTGAGCATCAAATGCAGCAGCCAGCGCAGCAGCCAGTAGAAAATAGAAACTTTTTTTAGACATAATGAATGTTTCCATGATTGTACTATACTATTAAACTTTGTCAATAAACCCTTTCCCAGACATAGCGCTAAACGGCTGACTGGAAGCCCCGTCAATCATAAGTTTCAGGTACATGGAGTATCGGGGCAGATGCACCAGGTCTATGGCCTCAAACACCGGATAGAACTCCTTAGCCAGCAGTTCAGCATCATTCGCGCCGACCCGAAAGGATATGATCGTCCCGCAGTTCCCGAATATCGCCGCCCGTATCTTCTCATGCAGCTGGTCAAGGAACTGGTTGGCCATGAATACCCCAAGACCATATTTTCTCGCTTCCGCCAGCATGTCCGCAAAACTTTGGGTCGTAAAGGTTTGGCATTCGTCAATGTACAGGAAGAAGGCTCTGCGAGCGTGTTCCGGCTGCTTTGCCCTATACAATACAGCAAGCTGTATGGAGGTAACGATCATGCTGCCCAAGAGGGTGCAGGCATCTTCGCCTATCTTCCCTTTGCTTAGGTTGCAGATAAGTATTTTGCTGCCGTCCAAGACCTGCTGCATACGGAAGCCATGCGTCTTTTGCCCTACGACATTTCTAAGCGGAACGCTTGTCAGGAACAATCCGGTCTTGTTTAGGATGGGCGCAATTGCCTCCGCCCGGAGCATCGGCGAATACTTCAAAAACTCATTTTGCCAGAACGCAATCGAGTGTTCGTTCTTTACATACCCGAGTATCTTATCCCGGTGCAGGGTATCCGTGAGGAGGGGCTGAATATCCAAAAGCGTAGCGTCAGGATATTCAAGCAAGGTCAAGAGTGTAAAGCGCAGGATGTACTCCATACGCGGCCCCCATGAGGTGTCGCCCCATATCTTCTTGAACACCGACACGAGGCCGGAGGCTACCAGATGGTGGTACTGAGGGTGTACCGCATGGAGCGGATTAAAAGCAATTCCGCTATCCAGGTCAGACGGGTCAAGGTATATGAGGTCATGTTTCCTATGAGCAGGCACCGAATCTTTTAGCCGCAAAGCCACATCCCCGTGCGGGTCTATGACCGCCAGCCCCTTGCCTTTCAGGATGTCGGAGGTAGCCATGTTCTGTAACAATGTTGATTTCCCGACCCCCGTTTTTCCTATGCAAAATATATGCGCCAGCCGGTCAGAATCCTTAATGCCGAACCGCTGGTTGGTGTTCCGGTAGTTGGTTATGCCGATGGGAGTGAGCGAATAATTATTGTCGTGTTCCATGCCAGTATTGTATTCAAACCAGCGGGAGGAAATAAGCATGAGGGATATACGGGTTGTGGTAAAAAGAAAACAGGACACCTGAATGTCCTGTCTCTTTTGATTACGCCATCTCCGCGCAGGCGATGGCCTCGAACATCTTCACCTGACCGAGCGACCTATGCACCCGCTTCTTAGCCGCGATTGCGGCCAGTTGCCGGTGCTGCGGGTATTTCCGCACTATGGCCTGCACAAGCGCCTGCCTGTTGCCCCCGCCAGCGTCCATATACCGCTCTGTAAGCCCCGTAATAGTGCAGGTATGCAGTCGGACGCCGGATTGCTCCGCAAGCTGCCGTATGGCACTCATAAGCCCCTGTATGTTCTGCGAGCAGTGGGATGGCTTTGGTGACTTGACGACTATCTTAGCAATGCCGTACCGCTCGACCGCCTTCCGTATGACCGCGATCATATCGTCCTGCTTATCGGGCGACCACGCCCGGTAGAACGTGCGCACCCGGAAGTCCGTAAGCTCACCGTTGTACATGACCGCCATGCCCATGAAGCGGGTGCCGAGGCTAATCCCGAGTGTGTTTCGCATGGAGCTGTATCAGGCGGTTATAGTAGGCGGCGCGGTTCTTGATGCCCGGCTTTGAAAGAACATAGTTTACTTTCTCACGAAGGAACGATTCTGAATACTTCATGGCGCACTCGATGTGCCAGTCTATGGACTTCCGGTCATTCAGCATGTCGGCGATCTCATAGGCCAGCCTCACTTCCTTGCTTTGGTCCATGGCTTTACTACTTTAGGTAAAACGAAGCTATGCGCACCCGCCCACGTCGTTCGTTATTTATTTTTTAATAAACGTTTTACGTCGTTCGTTCGTTATGCACCTTCTTACTGGTAAATGCAGGCACGAGAAAGAAGCCGGTAAGCTAACCCCCTTTGTCCCGCTCCCGTTCCTTCATGTCCCTGAGCAGCTTCAATCGGACATCCAGCTTGTCCGATAGCCGCCTGCGGAGTTCGGAGTAAATCTCATCCGGCAGCCGCTGGTAGATGAGGCTGAGCGTGATGAGGTGCTTTATGCCCGGATACGACAGGCCGTTCTCCCATTCCGAGACCCGCCCGAAGTTCCGTATGTCGAGCAGGAAGGCAATGTCAGTGATGGAGTACCCGGATTCAATGCGAAAGTTCTTTCCTTGATTTGGCGGGACGTGTTCCTTATTATTCTGCATGTCAAAATCGTAGCAACGAAATAGACGTAGCCTAAGGATGAGTTATTTACCAGCACTGGTAAATAAAAGCGCGGAAGACTTACTGACTTGCCGCGCGGTTCCGAATGGCTAAAGAGGCAGATTTAATATAGCATACAAAATGGCTGCCATGCTATACTGACCAGGTGGGGAAATAGGAAAACCTGTGGATTGATTTTATTGGAACTAAGCAGCACATACTATGAAAGATGAAATTTTGTCGCCGGGTGATGCCTTGACGGATGAGGCTATCGTGCAGATAATAACGAATAAGCTACCAGCATGGAAAACAGCCTGTGAACATGCAGATGCAGACCATGTGATTTTTGACCAGTTGGCATTCGGCAACACGACCGATGAACTGCTGCTTATGGCAATCGCTATAAAATACGCCAAGCTAAAGGGAAAGGGTGTTATGATTTCCTGCTGATACTGAAAGCTATCTTTCATTAAGCATTAAGTGGATGCTTTGAGATTTGCCCTCTTAAATGTTCGACACTTGCAGCCAAATAAATCGTGGTTGTTTTTATGTCGCTATGACCCATCATTTTTGACAGGCTGAATATGTCGCAGCCGCCTTCGAGCATAAGTGTTGCAAATGTGTGGCGAAGTTTATGCACGCTAAAATATATTCCCGAAGATGTTCGTACCTGTTGCACTAATAATTTAAGACCATTATTCGTATATCCTACATTGCCCCGAAGAGACGAGAAAAATTCAGGAGTGGTTTTGTTTAATCGCTTCCTTTCGTCAATGTATTTTTTTAGGCTCTGTGCAAGGGTATAGCTAATAGGCACAATCCGATCTTTGTTACCCTTACCTTGCTTCACAAAAATTGTCAGGTTCTCAATATCCACATCCGTATATTTCAAATTCAGCAATTCCTGTTTTCTCAGGCCTGCGAAAAGAAATGTGGCAAACATCGCGTGATTGCGATACCGCAAAAATTTATACTCATAGGGATAGTTATACACCACTTCAAGAAGGCGCAAAGCATCCTGTTTTCGTAATTTAGTGGGCAGTTTCTTTTCACGTTTGGGAACTTCAACATTGGTGATAGGATTCCTTTCCATGTAGCCCTGCTTCACGCACCAGCGAAAGAAAACCAGCAAGGAAACATGATACACAAGGAAGGTATTGACCGACCATTTCCGTTCTGTTCTGCCGTAGTAAAACAATCCTCTGACCTTCTCGTCAGTAACCTGATTAATCTCTGCAATGCCGGTAATTTTGCAGAATCCGCTTATGACATACTTGTATCGTTCGATTGTTGACTTCGATTGTCCACGAATTGACAAACAGTAATCACAAAATTTCTCGCCTAAAATCAATATATCCACGTTTCAGGGTATATCGGGCAGCATAGTATTCGTGAAGCCAGCGACCTGTTTACCACGAGAGGTGGTAGCAGGCATAGCCTTTTTTGAGTGAGTTTTCCAAACCACCCTTTGTTTAAAACATTTTTGTGGACCGTACAGGACTCGAACCTGCCACCCCCTCATTGCAAACTTTGTGATAGCACTTTATTTGCAAAATATGTTGAAAAATAAGGTTGAATTGGAAATTTTGTCTTGTAAACAGTGCTTTTAGAACTACCTGTTTATCAACAAAAACACCACCCTAAAAAGAATACACTGCGCCGATATTTTATTAAAATAATAAAACAACTCGACTGTTACCAGCATGGCATATTTATTTGAAAATTACAACGCCTGCTATTTGACTAAACCTGTCTTACTGCTATACTGGAGATTATGAATACGCTCCAAAAAGGCTCGGTCAGATACATTGTTTTTAAAGATGGCGACACATGGTATGCAGTAGGCATGGAGTTCAACATTGTTGAATCCGCCGATGATCCCCGCATTGCCTTACTCAACTTGTTTGACGCAATGCACGGCTATGTCGAATCCTGCAAAAAGGTGAAAGGCTCGCGTCTTTCACCGCTCAATCAGATGCCCGATGCCGAGTATGAAAAACTCTGGTCAATCCTGAATGCGCCAAAGGCAACTAAGTCTCCCTATCAGATAAGCACATTCGGAGTAGCGACTGTGTAGAGGGTATGCCCAACAACCTCAACAATTGGACATACGCTGATGTGGTTGATGTTTTAAAAGAACATGGGTTTAGGCTCAATCATACCCGTGGCAGCCATTTTTATTTTATCGGTCATGCCGTAGGCGCATACAGGCAGGTATGCGTGCCGTATCATGGGAGGAGTACCATAAAGCCGAGAACGTTGAAAGCAATCATTTTGCAATCGGGCATATCGAAAGAAGTTTGGCTTAAACGTTAGAAGGTTTATATTGACAGCCTGTTAATTTCGTCCTGCATATCTTCTGTGGCGATTGATCGCAAATAAGTCATTGTCATGTTCAAACTGCTATGCCCGAGCAGCTTTTGTATCTTCACAGCGTTTACGTCCTTCATTGCTAAATTACAAGCAAAGGAATGACGAAAACGGTGCAGGTGGAATTTTACCCCTGATTTCAGACTTAGACTTTTTACCCAATACTTTAATCCATTCCGCGTTAATCCACGGTCATACGCCACAGGTACAATGAGATACTGTGTTTTGTAATTGCGTCTGTTTCGTTCAGCTATATAGTCCTTCAAATGAAACAGCAGCGTTGGGTGTATTGGGATATACCTGGTTCTTTTGGACTTTGATGTTTGCCCTCTTACGGTAAGCAATCGTTTTTCAAAGTCAATGTCCCGTGCTTCAAGTGAGATGAATTCACCGAGCCGGAGGCCACAAAACAACAGCAGGCTTATCATTGCCGTATCACGCCGTAACACGAGCGTATTTTTGGAGTGTAGCGTAACTGCCGAGTATAATTTACGAACGGCATCTTCTCCCAAAGCCCGCTGGTCGTCATACAGTAGTTCCGGCGGTCTAATTCCTTTTAGCGGATTATCTTGTATCAACCCTTTCCTGTAAAGCCATTCAAAAAATGAATTTAGCTTGCTCCAATAAGTTTTGATTGTTGAGTTTTTGACACCGACTTTAATTGTATTGCTGCCAACTATTCTTTCGCGGGTTTGCAGACGCTTAAAAAACTCTGTCAGCATTTCTGTGGTTAGAGCCTCAACATCTGTAACTTCGGGCATCAATAAACTAAACAGACGAAAAACTTCTGTATATCCTTTTACAGTTGCAGAACGCAACCGCGAAGAATATTTGCATTCTTGTTCATATTCATTAAACAGTTGGTTTAGATTTTTATATGGAAAGTCCTTGTTTTTGCCATGCCAATTCATTTTTCCATTTTTTCATTTCCGTGTTAAGCGGGTAAGAAAGACGGATATACGGCAAATAGTAAACGGCTTCATTAGACAAGCGTAATGTGTTCTACATTCTGATTATGCCGCATTCGGCAAACTAATATCGCTTGCTACCTCGTTACCCCATACGTCCCACCCGTCAGTTTTGTTTCGGGCGAACAACTCGATCCGGGGAACATCCCCGCATAGTTCAACAATCCGATCCCGGATAATGGCAGGTTTTTGAGAATGACGCTGCCGGGGCGAAATGACCACCGAGCTAACCGAATTGCTCTTTATTATTCTCTTGCCTCTGACCGCGATAAGGCAGACCTCGCAGTTTGAGCGGGTGTAGTAGCCAATGCCAAAAAATGGTTTGCCATTCCTTGTATTTGTCTTTATCCAGCTAAACCCAAGCGTCTTATAGGTAAATCCCCAAGCCTTGATTACCTCAAGCGCATTGGGCAAAGTGGGAAAGGTTGCCCAAAGAAAGAGCATACAGTTTTCATCTGCAATGGCTGCCACCGGTAAGGCTTTTATGCTTTCAACATCCATTAGCGGATAATGCCGTGCGGCAGTTCCATTCCCATGTTTCTTGCGGTATGCCCACGGAGGATCGGCATATATGACCTGGTACTTTTTGCCTTTAGATCGCATACCGCCATAGTTCCATTTATATGGTGGGCTGATAAGAATGAGAGAAATACGGGAATCGGTAAAAGGCGGTTGTTTACCATAAATAGTAATTCCGACACCCTTATCACAAATCTGAAACCGCCTACACTATGAATAAACAAAAATCATTTTTTAACTTCACATTGAAAATCCAATAGAGATGGAACAGAGAAAACAAGTCGGCATCTGGATACGTGTCAGTACCGAAGATGCAGCAAAGGGAGATTCTCCCGAACATCACGAAAAACGCGCCCGGCTATTTGCCGAAAGCAAAGGATGGAACGTAGTAACCGTATATCACCTTGAAGGTCTTACCGGCAAATCGGTCATGGGATATGCCGAAACTAAACGTATGCTTGACGATATAAGGAACGCTGAAATCACCGGCCTCATATTCTCAAAGCTGGCACGGTTTGCCCGAAACACCAAAGAACTGCTTGAATTTGCCGACATCTTCCAGGCGGAAGATGCAGCCCTCATTTCCTTAGAGGAGGCCATAGACACAAGTACCCCGGCAGGCAGGCTGTTCTACACCATGATAGCTGCAATGGCGCAGTGGGATCGGGAGGAAATCGTATCACGAGTTGTAGCCTCAATACCCATCCGGGCAAAAATGGGCAAGCACATAGGCGGGCACCCATCGTTAGGCTATAAATGGGTGGGCAAGGAATTTGTCATAGACGAGGAATTTGCACCCGTCAGAAAGCTGGTTTACGAGCTATTCCTCAAACACAAACGGAAGAAAGCCGTTGCCAAAGCCCTGAACGAGCAGGGCTACCGGACGAGGGGCAGCAAGAATGTCCCCGGCAAGAAGTTCACCGACACCACCGTAACCCGATTGCTCCGAGACCCGACCGCAAAGGGAGAACGGCGGTTGAACTTCACCGACAGCATGGGCGGCAAGAAGAATTACACCATTAAGCCCGTATCCGAATGGACGACCGTAACCTGCCCGGCCATCGTATCAGCAGAGGTATGGGATCAGTGTAACCACATCCTTGACCAGACGGAGAGGAAGCGGACGAAGCTGGGTCCGCAGACCAAGACCCTTTTGGCGGGATACGTAGAGTGCGAAAACTGCCAAAAGAAAATGTATGTGTACCACAGCACCCAAACCCCGTCATATACCTGTTCCAAATGCAAGACCCGCATCCATGTGGACGACCTCGACTTCATCTTCAAAGACGAACTCCGGGTATTTCTTTTGACCGACACTCCGATTTCCAGATATTTGGAAACGATAGATGTGCAATTGCAAGAAAAAGAAACATTACTTTTGAGCGTTCGGGACGAGCGGCAGAAGATGAAAAAGCGGATGGAAGAAATGGTCAACATGCGAGTTGCCGGAGAATGGAACCGGGAAACCTTTGTCGAGCATTTCAAACCAATGGAGGAACGGATGATGCAAATAGACAACCAGTTGCCGGCGGTGGAAGCGGAAATTGACTTTATGAAAATCCAGCGCAGGTCAGCCGATGAAGTGCTATACGAGGCAAAGGATTTGCATAGGCGGTGGGACAACATGGAATTTGAGGACAAGCGGAACGTGGTGGAGATAATAACGGATGTGATAACGGTGGGTAAGACGGAGGTGAGCATAGAGCTATCATACATACCGATAAAAAGCCCACGCGCAGCTAACGCGGCGCTCCCGACCGCAAGCAATCAAAAAACAACAAGCACCACCAATAATCAAAATCCCGTAAAAAGGCAATCCGAACTTTAGGTCGGGGTATGATAAATAACAGGTTGGCTTTAGCCGAAATACACAACATAAACGATACCCAATGCGAGCAAATTTTGGCTAAAGCCAACGAGCTTTTTATTTATTCCCCGACCTAAAGGTCAGGGCTATTGAGTAAGACTGCCTCATTCAACCGGGTGGTTAACCCGAGCAATTCACTTAAACTGCAACACCCTTGCAGGTTGTATCCTGCGAATATACAATGCCGGCAGCCACATACAAAACACACACAATAATAAGGTAATAATATCCAGCACGCCCACCTGCCACCAGATTATTTTTATAGGCACATAGCGCATATAATAGGTTTCTTCCGGCAATGTTATCAGCCCGAAATGCAGTTGCAGCCAGCAAAGCGTTAGCGCCAGCGCATTGCCCAGCAAAATGCCCGTGCCGCCTATCAGCCCGGCTATGGCCAGGAAGATATTCCGGGTCTTTTCAAACGGCATACCCAGCGCTTTCAGCAAGCCTATCATCGCCGCGCGGTCCACCATCAGTATCACCAGTACGGCCCCCATATTTATTATGGATACTATCGCCATTATCACCAGCAGTATAGTGCTGTTCACACCCACCAAGCCCAGCCAGTCGAATATAGACGAGTAATTTTCTTTTGTGGTATAGGCTTCAATCGGCGGGTTTATTAAATTGTCATGGATAAACATAGATACCGTATCGGCGTATTTTTCACTCGCCAGGTCCAGTTGGTAGCCGTTTATGCTGTCTGCGCTCCAGTTGTTTATCCGTTGCAGCAGCCTTATATCGCATACCCCGAAAAATTTGTCCACATCCTCCATGCCGCTGTGGTAAAGTCCGCATACCCGCACCCGGCGTATGCGCGGCGCACCGTCTATTATAAAATCAAGCTGCACCGTATCCCCGATATTCACATTCAGCCGGTTCGCGCTGGTATTCGACAGCAGTATTTGTTTGGCATAAGAACTGTTGCCATAATCAATTGCCTTGCCCGATGTGGTTATGCCGTTCAGAAACCGGTACTCCTTGTCCACACCCTTTAGGACAAGGCCATCCATACCGCCATGCGCCTGCACTATCACTGGCCGTTCCACAAATGGCGATACTGCGGTAACATGGGGTATCTTTTTTAATTGCCGTAATAATGAAGTGTCAAAATAGATAGGTTCGGTATAGCTAAGCGAGTTGCTCTTGGTTTCGTCGAAAGGCACCACATGCACATGCCCCATAAAGCTGTACAACTTTTCGCTTACCGTATAATTAAACCCTGTAACCACAGCCATAGCCACGATCATCACTGCCACGCTAAGCGCAGTAGCCACAATTGCCAGCCTGATGATAAACGAAGAGAATGCCCCCTTCTGTTTTACCAAATACCGCCGTGCTATGAAAAATGAGAGATTCAATACATTTTTGTTGAAACTCAAAAGTAAATCATTTGGCACTGAATTGCTACGAATGGGGTTTTGTGCATTCATTCCAAAATTAACTTCTTAATTTGCACAAGTTATTTACCGGAAAACAACAATCCCAATTCCAAATTTCCAAATTCCAATGGACAATAGAACAATAACCATACACTCAACCGTCACCCGCAACAATAAAGATTTTATCTCCAGCATGGTTGGCGATGAAGTAGTGATGATGGGCATGGAAAGCGGAAAATATGTTGGCTTGAACAATGTGGGTTCTGTTATCTGGCAACTAATAGAAAAACCAATCCAGGTCACTGAAATAGTCACTGATTTACTCAGAACTTATGCTATTGCTAAGGAAAAATGCGAACAACAGGTATTACAATTCCTTGAAAAAATAAAAGAGCAGGATATGCTCATTATTATTGATAAGGAATAAATGTGCATCTATGATTTATAGGCATCTTTGCGATCTTAATTTAGTAGTCGTCTCTTTTTTTATTAATTTCCCGGTTTGCGCCTTTGCGCCTCTGCGAGAAACTTTTATCTCTTGAATAGAAACGCTATTTTATTATCACTCACTAACGAATACCTGCTGGTATTCGTGTTTTGCCTCGCCGTTATTCTTGGCCCGGCAATTGCCACGCTATTTGAGTATGATCTCACCAGGTTTCCCGATTGCAACACCTACCTTTCGCTGGCTCATTTCGACCTTGCACAAAACCCCGTGCGCTGTTACCGGGTCATTATTCCATTTGCCGCCGCCTTGCTCAATTTCTTGTTTGGTGGCATTTTCTCAAAATTGACCCCGGCATATTTTACCGGAAACTTTTCATTGCCCTTCAGCTTTTTTCTTATCAACACCATGCTCACAGCATGGTTTGGGCTGCTCATATACCGCCTCAACAGGGTGTGCCACATCAGCAGCGTACCGGCATTAATTGGCACGCTCACCATGCTCACCTGCCGATACACCGTTTACATGGCCGCGCTCCCATTGGTTGATTCATTGTTTTGCGTGGTAATTGCATTAACGTTGTTGGGTATAAAGGAGAAGAATACGAAGATGCTCTTGTGGGCTATCTTCCTCGGCCCGTGTGCTAAGGAATCGTTTATTTTCATAGCGCCGCTTATTTTTTTCTTCAGTCATCTCGACAAGAAAAAGCAGCTATTTTATTTCTTGCTTTCGGGCATCCTGGTATTTGCTTGCAGATATGTGTATAGTGTATATGCCCATATCCCGCCATCCGGTTGGCTTGCAGCAGATATGGCCCATGCGCCTAACCTGCTTTACTACCTGCCAAAGCCATTCACGTTTTACACCCTCAATAAAATACTGATGAATACCGGCCTTTGGATAATGGCGCCAATATTGGTGTTGATAATAAAGCGGGGGAAAACGGGAAATTTATTTAACAGCAAGGATAAGTTCCTGGCCTGGTTTCTTGTTGCGGTATTGGTGCAAATGCTGTTATCCGGTTCAGTAGAGCGGATGTTTTACCTTGCAATGCCGGTTATCTGCATTGTAGTTGGCTGGTCTGTTGGGGAAATAATGAAATTATATCAGGGTTCAGGAAATAATTCATAGCAAATACCCTCATTAATCACAGGCTTATCGGGAACATTCATGGTATTAACTATTAACAAGAGCATCGGGGGAAGTCGAGCCTCCTCCAAGTGTATTATCTTTCACTGATAGCAATATAATTTCAGGCTCATTCCATACTTTTTTTTCTGTCGGTTCTATTTGCTCCATGGTGGTATTATCTTGTTTCATTGTAAGGCTTTAGAAATTTGCATTCAGGTAACAAATTTAATATAGAATTACTTTATACAGAAATTTATTTTTTCTTAATAGTCCGTTTTTGTTAAAAAAAATGTTAGTAACTATTCAGGTACGCTCGTCTTTGCGAGCCGGAAACATAAGCTGATATGTATTCCTATGCTGAACGGCGAAGCAACCTCACGGAATCCATATTTTGCTATTTAAAAGCATATCCACTCTCTTTCAACCATTTTATAAAACATGCGCTTATTACCCCCTGCGAGATCCTTATCGCGGCTACTTCTTTCACGCTGCCCATGCCCTCAATTGGTTTCAGGCTATCTAAGTGTTCCTTTATTCTTGCCCTGTCTATATATTTCCATGCGTCATTGTATGCGTCATCCTGCAGCAATGAAAGGATAAACTGTTTTTCCTTAATGATCCTGCTGATATAATCGGGGGAGTACGGTAATTTATCTTTTCGCCACTGTATTTCTGGTGGTAATATACCTTCCATTGCCCTGCGCAAAAGGCTGCGTTTAGCGCCCCCAACCCGGTATTGCTGCATCGGCACATCAAGCATAAACTCCATTACTTTTTTATCAAAAAGCGGGGTTGCAGCTTCCTGCCCATATACCGCGTGCCTGTTGGCAAAAGCGCCCATGATCCTGCTCATCTGTCCTGTGCCTATAAAATGCTGCATCCGGTCCACTTGGTCGCTGGTAGGTTTAAAATTCAGTCCCGGCATGTATGGCTTCGTAAAACCATCCCGGAGCGGAGTATAAGATTGCCAGTTTTTTTTGTTCCTGTTCTTTACCGATTCGTAATATTCAAAGAACCGGGTAAATGCAATGAAATCTGTTTTAAGTATTTGCAGGTAAGATTTTTCATGCTGTCTCGACTGCCGCAAAAGACGCAACGCCTCGCCAATTTTATTTTGTTTTATCAGACGGTACAATACATAGCTGCCTTTGTACGAAACAAAATAGTCGCCGCCGAAACCAGACAGCAGAACACGTACATTTTTTTCACACGAGGCAGCATTTATAGCGTGGTCCATGTACCAGAAACCATTGGGTATTGCTTCTTCTGTTTCAAATGCCTGTTCCAGGTTTTTAAACGGGCTGGCTTTTTGCGCATCAACAAATGTTTGCTCTAAGTTTTTTACATGCCTGCCAATAATGTTTATATACTCGCGTTCATCGCGTTCCACTCCGCTATGCCCTTGTGGCAGCACGGATGAAAAAGCATACAGCGGCTTGTTCCTTTTTTCAAGTATCCTGCCCGCAATACAGGCTACGGATGATGAATCAAGGCCACCGCTTAATGTAACCCCCACTGGCATATCCGTTTGCAACCTGTTTTCTATGGCCTCGAATAATAACTCCCCCAGGCAATCGGCCCAGTCGTTGTCTTTTGTGAAATAATACTTGCCGGCCGGCTTTGGCGACCAGTATTTTGAGATCAGTATGTTGCTATTGTTTTTTAAACTTAGCGTACTCCCTCCCAGTAAAGCGAATAGCTCATCATTGTATGTTTTAGCCGGGTCCGATTGCCGGAAGAAGTATTCTATCAGGGATACTTCATTGAAAACATTGGGTGTTTCTTTTACAGCCAGAATGCCCTTCATCTCGCTGCAAAAAATAAAAACATCGGGACCATCATAATAATAAAAAGGCCGGAAACCAATATGGTCAACAGCGCAGAAAAGGCTGTTAGCCTGTTTGTCCCAAATGGCAAAGGCAAATTCGCCTTCCAGGTAGTCAGCGCATGTTTCGCCCCATTTTTTATAAGCTGCGAGAATGAGCAATGGATCATTAGGAACAGGTTGATCGCCTTTTTTAAGGCCGATAAGTGCAGCAAGGTGGTCGCGGTTATCTATCCTGGCGTCAGCGGTTATTACATACTGCTCATCTTCAACAGGCATAGTCTCTTCTTGCTGCCATGGAGAAATGATTAGTTTATGATACCCGAAAAAAACATTTCCAGAATGCCATAAGCCCGCGCCATCGGTTGCCCTGTGCACAAGCGCCTGCTGCATTTTTTGTATGGTATGCCTTTCAACCGCCCGCCCGCTTTTATTAATAATGCCGAAGATTGCACTCATTTTTCTATGGTTATTTATACCTGGCAAGAGATAAGTTTGTATATAGATTAAACAGTGCTCTGCACAATATCATTAACCTGGTGGAAATCCTGAAGGGATTCAACGTTTATAGAAAATCTACTTTCAATTATTCCGATGCCGAAGGTATCGAACTACTCCATACTGTATCTATGTTATGCTCTGTTCGATACCTTCGGCATCGGTACATAGGATTATGATTTTTCTATAAACATTAGATACCTTCGGCATCAGCCTAATGATTTTGTTAAGTTAATGACATTTGCTTGCCATCTACAAATTCTTTGAAAATGGCTGCAATCGCATGTGGTGCGTATTTCATTCCACCTCACCTCTCCTTGCGCCACCGCTAAAGCTAAAGCGGCACGCGGTTGGAGAGGTTTTACTCCAGCATTTGCCCTATCATCTCTTTCAGCAATTCTTTATCCCCTGCGGCGCTTTTAATGCCTACAGCCATTGCGCTGTATTTACTCAGCAGCAACAGGCAATGCTCCACGCGGTGCAGCGGCCAGTGCTGCGCAGCAGCCATTACATCTTTTATACGGTATGGCGACATGCCCAATGCCGCAGCCGCATCTTTATCTGATTTCCCCCGCACAAAATTAGCCATATACAGCCGGTTAAAATGGCTGTAGAAGGAACCTACGATCAATGGCATTGGCGCAGCTTTGGAGTTGGCAAGAAAATAAGAAAGCATACGGTACAGTTTATCCAGGTCGCCGCTGGTAAGGGCTTCGGGAAATTCAAACACATTGTACTCCCTGCTCACACCTATGAATTTCTGGATGAGGCCTGCGCTCAGTTCTTTTTCGCCGGGAATATTTATGCGCACCTTTTCTATCTCGTTCACTATTTTTTGCAGGTCGTTGCCGAGGTAGGTGGCAAGGGTCTGGGCTTCGCGCTCGCCTATGCGCAAGCCAATATCATTGCCATGCGTCTGTATCCATTGCGGTATCTGTTCATCGCGAATTTTATCGGAAGTGAAACAGATACCTTTTTCTTTTGCCAGCTTTACTATTTTGGTGCGGCTGTCTGCTTTTTTAAAACGGTGTTCTATAAGGAATATCGTTGTTGGGGAAGGTCTCTCAAAATAGCCCGCAAGTTCATTGAAACCCTTTAACTGCGAAGCGTCTTTCAGTATCACCACCTGTTTCTCAGCAAACATCGGGAAGCGCCTGCAGGCATTCACCACGTCTGCCCACTCTGCGTCCTTGCCATATAGCACAATGAGGTTAAAATCACGCTCGGCTGGAGTAAGTATATTATCTTCAAAATAATTGGTTATCATGTCAAGATAATACGGCTCCTCGCCATCAATAAAATAGATGGGGGCAAATTGCCGCAACTGTAGCGACTGGAATAATTTCTTCAGTTCTGCGTTCATGGTTGAATAAGATGCAATTAATGTTTTGGCAATCTGCTGGTATGCCATATTGAATTAATAATTACCTGGTCATTATCAATTTCATAGATGATGAGATAAGGGAAACCGGGCACTTTTACTTTTCTCATCCATTTATTATGAAGCCCGTATAACCAGGGATTTTTGCAAAGTTTTTGATAGCAATTTTCTACTTCTTCAAGGAATGAATAACCAAGCCCGTTTTTTTGTTCTTCATACCATGTAAACGCTTCGTGCATATCCAGGATAGATTCACGTTGTAATGCCAATTTATAATTCATCAGGTTGTTTTTTACCTGTAATTATTCTTTTTGCTACATCCCAACTATAGGTTTTGCTTTCGCCGCTTAAACGTTTTTTTCTACGTTCTTCAAATACCTGTATATCTGCATTGCTTAAAGAATATTCATTACTATCATCGTATTCATCATTATATTCTTTAGCTACTACATACATTATTTTCAGAAGTTTTTCGTCTCCCAAATCAATATACTGATGCAGTTTCTGACGCATGTTTGCTGACTCCATAATGGTAATTTTTTTCTTTTACGAAATTAGTCTATTTTTTTAAAACATCATATGCTTCAAAAATTTTACCACAATGAATGATAAAAGACGATAGTTTTATTGTCTTTTAAAAAAAGCAGATAGCTAACGGTGGATTTTTTTGTGGTATCGTAATGGACGAAAAGAACATCATTTTTTTTATATTTTTCCATTATTTTATTATATGGGTCAAGATTTACTACAGAATCAATTTTAAAATTTGGGGCAAACCTTGTTTTTAAATCTATAAAGTCCTTTTGTTCAAGTTCTATTGCACAACATGCAAGGTAACGTCCATGAATATCAGGATAGGTTGCATCTTTGCTGATTATTGTAGCATTATTGGGGAAATGCGTAGATAAATCTGCTTCAAAATTTTCTTTATAAAAACTATCTGTTGGGTAAATTGCTATGTAAATCTCAAAAAATATCAACAACAATACAGAAATAACTACTGTAGTTGCTGATTTTTTATACCCCTTTTTATAAAGGAGTTTAATGCCTTTATAAAATAGAAACAATATCAGCAACAATATTGCAAAAGCAACAAAAATTATTGATAAAAATTCTTTCATAAACTAAACAGTTCTCTCCATCTTCTCTTTCAAATGCGCCAGCATATCGCCGGTCATTTTATCAAGGTCGAAGTTGTGTCTCCAGCCCCAGTCTTGTCTTGCGGCGGTGTCGTCAATGCTTTTGGGCCAGCCGTCGGCTATGGCCTGGCGGAAGTCGGGGGCGTAGTCTATGGTAAAGTCCGGGATGTGTTTTTGTATAGACGCGGTTATTTCTTTTGGGGAGAAACTCATGGCGGAGAGATTGTAGGCCATGCGTGTTTTCATTTGTTCCGCCGGGGCTTCCATAAGTTCTATTGTTCCGCGAATAGCATCGTCCATATACATCATGGGCAGGTAGGTGTTTTCGGAAAGGAAGCAGGTATATTTTTTGTTTTTCAAGGCTTCATGGTATATCTCCACAGCGTAGTCGGTAGTGCCACCGCCCGGTTCCGACTTCCAACTGATAAGGCCGGGATAGCGCAGGCTGCGTATATCAAGCCCCCAGCGCTGGTTGTAGTATTGGCACCAAAGCTCGCCGGCATACTTACTTACGCCATATACGGTGCGGGGTTCTATTATTGTTTGCTGTGGCGTCTGTTCGTGTGGGGTGGTGGGGCCGAAAACGGCAATAGAGCTTGGCCAGTAAATTTTAGTCAGTTTTTCCTGTACGCCGAGGTCTAAAACGTGCATCAGGCTCTGCATATTTATTTCCCATGCTTTGTGTGGGGCTTTTTCACCGGTTGCCGAAAGCAGCGCTGCCAGCAGGTATATCTGGGTTATGCCTTCTTTCTTTACCAACTCATGGGTGGCTTTTACATCCATAGCATTCAGTATGGCATAAGGGCCATTGTCTTTCAGCAAAGGGTGTGCTTCCCTGATGTCCGATGCCACAACGTTGTCATTGCCGTATATTTCGCGCAATGCAAGCGTAAGCTCCACGCCTATCTGCCCGCCCGCGCCTATGATGAGTATTTTTTCCTGTTTCATTTTTATTAAAGTCTAAAGTCTGAAGTAGAAAGTCTAAAGTTTGCAGGTACCTAATACCGGTTGTTTAACAAAATGTAATCCCCCTTCAGGGGTTAGGGGTTAATCATTTCTATAAACTGGTCAAACAAATATCTCGAATCATGCGGGCCGGGAGTGGCTTCGGGGTGGTATTGAACGGAAAAAGCCGGCTTGCCTTTTATTCTTATTCCTTCTATGGAGCCATCATTGAGGTTCAGGTGCGTTACTTCAACTTTGTCGCTTTTTTTTATTGCTTCCGGGTCCACGCCGAAACCGTGATTTTGCGTAGTTATTTCTGACTTGCCGGTGATAATATTCTTTACCGGGTGGTTGAGGCCGCGATGCCCGTGGTGCATTTTGAAAGTAGGTATATCGTTGGCGCGCGCTAATAGCTGGTGGCCGAGGCAGATACCAAAGAACGGCTTACCGGTAGCGAGAATATCTTTTACAATGGTAACCGCATAATCCATAGAGGCCGGGTCGCCGGGGCCGTTGGAAATAAAGTAACCGTGCGGGTCAAATTCTTTCAGCACGTTAATGCCTGTTTTAGCCGGAAATACTTTTACATAAGCGCCCCGGTCCACGAGGCATTGTAGTATTTTTATTTTCACGCCATAGTCCATAACCGCAATGCGTATGGCCGCATCGGGCGAGCCAAGTGTATATGCCGCTTTGGTAGAGATCTGCGATGATAGCTCCAGTCCCGCCATATCCGGCACTTTTGCAAGCTCTGCTTTCAGGCCTGCTTCATCGGCAATCTCTGTAGAGATAATGCAGTTCATAGCGCCCTTGCTGCGGATGTGCTGCACCAAAGCACGGGTGTCTATACCATAGATAGTTACGATATTGTTTTTTACGAGGTAATCCTCCAGGCTGTTATCCGCGATCATCCTCGAATAGCGGTACGATACATTTTTACATATCAGCGCGCTTATTTTTACCGAGTCGCTTTCTACATCATCATTCTTAACGCCATAGTTGCCTACGTAGGCGTTGTTCATAATAAGCACCTGCCCGGTGTAGGAAGGGTCGGTAAAGACCTCCTGGTAGCCGGTCATGCCGGTATTAAAGCATATTTCGCCGCCGGCAGTGCCTTTTGCGCCAAAAGATTTTCCTTTGAAGAGCGAGCCGTCTTCAAGCAGTAGCCATGCCGGGGAATTAGTTTGTGTGGGAGCCATTGAAAAAACAAATTGCGCAAAGGTAAGTTTTTTTATTACGCAATGCCTCAATAGTTATACTTTCAATGGCATAGTTTTGTGCAATGCTTAAAAAGGTAATGGTTCATAGGTGTCCCACACCTCGAAGGTGTGGGACACCTCCGTACCAAACAAAATGCACTAAACTACCTCATTTGGAGTATAATTAATGAAACCAATAAAAAACGGTTTATGCGTCATACCCGCTTTTAATAATAGTCAGGATCATTTTAAATCGCCCGTCCCGTTTTATATAATTGGGAGAGTGTGCGGGAATTATTATTCCCTCGCCCGTTTTTAGTAAATGGCATACCTTATCAATCACTATTTCCGCTTTGCCTTCTATAATCTGGGCGAAGCTGTCGAAAGGCGAGGTTTTCTCCGCCAATCCTTCTCCGCTGTCGAAAGACATGATGCTTATATTTCCTGTTGACTTCCTGATAATTGTTTTTATCACCACAGAATTTGGTACATACTCTATGATCTCTACAACTATGTATGATTTCGCTTTTTCCAGTTCGCTGGTTACTAATTGTTCATTATTATTTGTGTTGTCCATTGGATCAGATTTTTTATTTAATGAGGTTATTTTTTTTATTGTTATAAGATTTTATAAAAACGCTTTGTTATTCACACATCTTCCAGCATAGAGCGCCGTTTATTTTTAAGCTGTTTAAAATGGGAAGGTGTGAGGCCGGTTATTTTCTTGAACTGTGTGGAAAGGTGCGCCACACTGCTATAGTGCATCAGGAATGCAATCTCGGTTACGCTCAATTCATCGTACACCAGCAATTCTTTTACCCGCTCAATTTTATGGGTGATAATGAATTTTTCAATTGTAGTCCCCTGTACTTCCGAAAAGAGATTTGACAGGTAAGTATAATCGTGTTGCAACTTTTCACTTAAATAATCCGAAAAATTTACTGTCAGTGGATCCTCAGAATAGTGTACCAGTTCTATAATGACACTTTTGATTTTCTCAATCAGCACGCTCTTTTTGTCGTCCATTAATTCGAGGCCCGATTTCAACAGGGCTACTCTCACCTGGTCATGCTGCGCGGCAGAAATGCTTCCCTGTATTTCCGCATGGCCTAACTCCACAGAGTTATAATGCAGCCCCAGTTTTTCCAGTTCTGCCTTTACAACCATTTTGCACCGTATGCAAACCATATTTTTAATGTACAGATTCAAAGGCATTGTTTATTCAGGATATTACTTACAGCGGGCAGTATAATTATGTAACAGCTCTTGATGTATCCATTGGTTAAAGTAACAATGCCTGCAAGCTACCCCTATTAATCGGCAAGTAACCAAAATGTGTGAATTATGTAACTTATCTCTGTAATTGTGTAACAATGGTCTATACAGAATGATAGAACTTTGTTTTAAATTCTACCATAGCTAAAAATATCTCTCAATGCAAGAACAGGTAAATTTCCGTACTTCAAAAACATGGGACAATAAAACGCAGTTTACTTTAGATGACATCACTATTACCACTGGCCCGTTTTCATATAATGACGGCAAACATCAAATAGCTGATCCCGGAACAGCAAACGCGTATTTAGTATGCGGCGGACAAAGATATGCAGTAGAAAATACGGAAAGGATTGCTACGGTTGAGGATTGGTACTTAGGACAATTATTGCCGAAATTCCAATTGCTTAGTGCATTATTATTGCTTATACCCTTTTAAAAGCTATTTCAAAGTTATGAGTTAAAGCTATGCTTATGATAACGCCCCCTAAAGTACATTTTATTATACAGCAAATGAGCAGCAAGCTGCCGGGTTTTGATGATGTCATTCCTGTAAATGCCATTGCCGAAAACCTCCACATGAATACGGATGAACTGTCTGTTTATCTTGATACGTTACAGGCGCTCCGTTATCTGAAATTTACTGACCGCACAAACGGAGAAATAAGCCTGACGGAAACAGGCAGGCACACAATTGTGCCAATGTAAAGTGTGAATTATGTAATTTTTCTCAGGAATTATATAACAATTGACCGATTTAAAGTAATCAACTTTGCTTAGTGAAAATTCATTCACAAAAAAACTAAAGAAAATGACAACTACATTAAAAAATCCGGGAGAAGTAAAGGAAGAAGTGAAACAACCCAATGCAGGCGAAAACAAAAAGGGTATTGACAACCATAAGCAAGCGGCGGCTCACCACGAGGAGGCTGCAAAACATCACCTGGAGGCCGCGAAACACCATGAGGCTGGGAACCATGAAAAAGCTCATCAAAGCGCTGTGCTTGCAAATGGACATTCTTGCATGGCCAGTGAATGCCAGAAGGAAGACGTGAAAAGTCACGCATTAAGTAGCAAGTAAATAGTTGAGGAGCGCTGGTTGGAATATTTCCGGGCAGCGCTTCTTTATTTTATTAAGATGCCATGAACTGGATCATCAATACAGGAATGGTTGCAGCATGTTGTACAACTGTATCATTTATACCCCAGGCAGTAAAAACCATCAGAACCAAAGACACGGGGTCTATATCGGTCGTAATGTATGCTCTTTTTACATTTGGTACGCTGATGTGGTTAGTGTATGGCTTTGTAAGTAACAACATACCGATAATAATAGCCAATGCAGTAACATTAGCGCTTGCTGTCATTATTCTATACTATAAGTTGCGGTATAAGTAATGGAGCAGAAATCAATTAAATAATATCCAATGGCACGGTTATTACACTATCTATTCTGATAGCCGGACTTCGTTCGGATATGTCTCTTCTTACAAGGTTTACATAAAGCTGCATCAAATGGTGTGAATATCACCCGCATCTTTCTTTTAAAAATCACTAAATAAAAATTTATGAAAAAGTACATGATTATGGCCATTATGGCTATCGGGATGGGCTGCACGCATTCGTTTGCGCAAGACCAGGTTCAGACTAAAAAAGATGATCAGGAACAAAAAAGAGCTGATGAAAAACAGCGCCAGCTTAATGATACCCGTTTTAAGCAGGATAAGAAAGAAGATAAAAAGGATAAAAAAGACCGCAAAATGCACAAAAAGGAAAGAAAGGTGAACAAAGAGCAAAGATCAGTTGACCGCCAAACCGGTGGCAATTAATTAGCAAGTAGCAATACTTGTGAGTACATGATGAAAATCATCTTGAGCGGTGATGGCAGTCATGTTCTTTGTTTTTGTAAGAACGCATCTTTGTGGAGTAATAATTTTTTAACGGCTTAAAAAAAAGAAAACATGAAAGCATTAGTTTATCACGGCGCCGGAAAAAAAGCGTGGGAAGAAAAACCAAAACCGGTAATACTGAAACCAACGGACGCCGTTGTGAAAATTCTGAAAACAACCATTTGCGGAACAGACCTGCATATAATGAAGGGCGACCTGCCCGAAGTTGCAGATGGCAGAATTATAGGCCATGAAGGAGTGGGGATTATAGAAGAAGTGGGCAGCGCGGTGAGTAATTTCAAGGCCGGCGATCACGTTATCATATCTTGTGTTACCTCGTGCGGCAAATGCGAAAATTGCAAGAAAGGCATGTATTCGCACTGCGCTGATGGCGGCTGGATACTTGGCTATATGATTGATGGCACACAGGCCGAGTATGTAAGGATACCTCATGCCGATAACAGCCTTTACCCTATTCCGGCAGGCGCTGATGAAGAAGCATTGGTTATGTTGAGCGATATACTACCTACCGGTTTTGAGTGTGGCGTACTAAACGGGCAGGTGAAACCCGGCGACACAATAGCCATTGTTGGCGCAGGGCCTGTTGGCCTGGCTGCATTATTAACCTCCCAGTTTTATACCCCCGCAGAAATTATTGTGATAGACACAGATGAGAACCGGCTGGCTGTTGCAAAGACTTTCGGCGCCACACAGACCATTAACAGCGCTAACGAGAATGCAGTTGAAAAAGTAATGAGCCTTACCAATGGTAAAGGAGTTGATACTGCTATTGAAGCGGTTGGGTTAGCCGTAACGTTTGAAATGTGCGAATCAATTGTAGCGGCAGGCGGCCACATTGCCAATATCGGGGTTCATGGAAAAAGTGTTACGCTTCATTTGGAAACGTTATGGTCGAGGAATATCTCTATCACCACCCGGCTTGTGGATACAGTAACCACGCCTATGCTGTTTAAAACCGTTCAATCTAAAAAGATAGAGCCTAAGAAACTGATCACCCATCATTTCAGGTTAGACCAGGTAATAGAGGCATACGAGACATTCGGAAACGCTGCAAAAGAAAAAGCGCTTAAAGTAATACTGGAAAACTAAACAACATTATGAGAAAAATTATCATTGCAGGATTGGCTGCAGGTTTTGTATTGCTGATACTTAGTGTCCTTGGACTGTACACTACTATCTGGTTGTTTCCCGGTATTGCGGTACAGTATTTCGATCCGGCTTTCGATTCGGAATCCGGTAAGGTAATGTTGTATTACCTGCATCCCTTTGTTATCAGCCTGGCGCTTTCCTGGTTTTGGAGCAGGTTTAAAGGAGTATTGGCAGGTTCGTTTATTACCCGTGGCATTGAGTTCGGCCTGATTTACACGCTTATCGCAGCATTGCCTATGATGTTACTTATATATAGCGCCATGAATGTATCACTCACAATTGTCAGCACATGGTTTGTACTTGCATTAGTGCAGGGAGTGGTGGCAGGGCTGGTTTTTGAAAAATTGAATCCATAATTAAACTTAAAGAAAGAATGAAATCGTTTAAAAGATTTTTACCGGTAATAATTGCAATAATACTGATCAGCGGCACCGCTCCTGTTAATAGTAAATATACTCTTTCAAAAGGCTATACAGTTGGCATTCACGGCACATCGAACCTGCACGACTGGGATGAAACAGTGGGTACCGTAACCGGTGATGGCGTAATCACCTGGAATAGCGATGGAAGTTTCGACATCAGCGCAATCAATATAACAATGGTGGTAAACTCCATTAAAAGCACCGAAGGGTCTATGATGGATAAAAATACTTACAAAGCCCTTAAAGCGGACAGTAACCCAGACATCACTTTGGCGCTGGTCAGCCCGGTTAAATCTATCTCAACCGGACATGCCGTTACGGCTAAGATAAACCTTACCATAGCAGGGGTAACCAGGTCTGTTAATATCCCGGTAACTGCTTCCGGGCAAAAAAACGGCAGTGTTACGTTGGAAGGGTCATCAACCATAAAGATGACGGATTTCGGCGTAAAGCCTCCCGTGGCGCTATTGGGAACACTAAAGACGGGCGATGATATTACCATACATTTCAAAACAATTTTCGCAGCTGGCAATTAATTTTCTTCAACTCAATTTCTTAACTAAAAACAGAAAAACAATGACAATTTTTTACAGAACGATCAGCCAATTAACATTAGCAGTTCTTCTTGGTGCCGGATTTCATGCAATGGCTCAGGAGCAGGATATGCAGTTTTTCCGGCAAAATGATAAACGCGGGATCAATGTATTTGAAACCCCTAAAAACGATTCTACCCCGTTTCACAAAATGAAAGTGAAAATAGGTGGCAACTTTGAGCAGAGCTTCCAGACATTAAGGGATCAGAATACTGCCGTACCGATGACGCAGACCGGCTACAACGGCAATGTAAACAGCCTTATCCCGCTTACTGACGGGTTTGATCTTGCTATGGCCAACCTGAATATTGACGCCCAGTTATCTGACGGAATACGGGTGAACTTGTCTGTCTATCTTGCATCCAGGCACCATGAGGATGCTTGGGTAAAAGGCGGCTACGTGCAGTTTGATAAACTTACTTTCCTCCATAGCGATTGGGTGGACAACATTATGAAGAGCGTTACGATCAAGATAGGGCAATTTGATGTTGACTATGGCGACCAGCACTTCAGGAGATCAGACGGCGGCAACACTATTTATAATCCTTTCGTGGAAAATTATATCATGGATGAATTTGCTACGGAGATCGGCGGCGAAATTTATTATCACCACAAATGTGGCCTGTTTGCCATGGGTGGCATAACCAATGGCGAACTTGACCCAACGGTTATTGCCCCAACCAAAATTGATTCTTCAACCGGTCAGGTGAATAAATATATGCCGGCTATTCACGGAAAATTAGGCTATGACAAGCAGTTGACCAAAAACTTCCGGGCCAGGATCACCGGGTCGTTCTATTCAGATCATAGCGCTAACAGTAACACCTTATTTGGCGGAGACCGTACCGGTTCGCATTATTACGATGTAATGGAAAATCAAAATGTGGCAAATGGCACAACACTGAATGATGCAAATGATTATAGCCCCTTTTCCGGCAGGTATAACCCGGGGTTCAGCGAAGAAGTAAATGCTTTTATGGGAAATCTGTTCTTGAAATACAGGGGACTGGAGTTTTTCGGTACTTATGAAAATGCAGAGGGCAGAGCGATCACAGAAACCACCCAGCGCCAGGCAACGCAGTATGCCGCTGATCTGATTTACAGGTTCACTGCGCGTAAAGAAAACTTTTGGGTCGGCTTCCGTTACAATTCGGTAACGGCTGCGGTACAGGGATATACAACGGATATTACCATCAATCGCGAAGTGGGTTCGATAGGGTGGTTTATCACTAAAAATATTATGTTGAAGACGGAATATGTAAACCAGGTTTACCTGAATTATCCAACTACCAATATCCTTAACGGGGGAAAATTTGATGGAATAGTGGGTGAAGCCTCCATTGCTTTTTAATTGTAAAAACGATAATAATGCTGAAGTATATTGATTCGGAAAAGTATAAAAGAGACCCGCACATTGTCCATTACCTGCTTATAGGTTTGTGTATAGTCATAATTGTTTCGGGAGTATTGATCTACTTTACCTGAATAAGCTATAATAAATAGCCGGTTACCAATCTGGGTATAACAGGATGGTAACCGGCTATTTTTATTTGCTTATTTTTATCGCGTAAATCACCTGAGCCGGCAGAATAATGAACATACTCGAACTAAATTTTGAACGGACCTGGCGCGGTGGCGAAAGGCAAACGCTGTATAACATGGCTGGGTTCAAAGATGCCGGTATCTCTGTATCGCTGCTTTGCCGGAAAGGTTACCCGCTTGAGGAAAAAGCTAAAGCCGCCGGATTTACTGTATTTGCTTTTCGGAATATTTTCGGGGTTCTTTTTTTCCTGGCTTTTAGGTGCAGGAAGTATGCTGTATTCCATGCGCAAACATCGCACATACTTACCTGGTGCCTGATTACAAAGCCGTTTCATGGCGCTAAAATAATCTTTACCCGGCGGGTTGACTTTGTGCCGCACGGATGGCTGACTAAAATTAAATACAGGCTTGCCGATAAGATAATTGGTGTGAGCAGCGCGGTGAAAATAATAGTGAAAAGATTTTGCGGTAAAGAGGTCTTGGTGATACCTGATATTGCAACCGAAAAAAAATTAAACACTGAAAGAGCGGTAAGAGTATTAAAGGAGATGGGTGTAGCGCCTGGTGTATCTGTTTTAGGGACTATTGCCGCTCTCGTTCCCCACAAAGATCCGTTGAATATGGCTGAAGCCATAAAAATACTTGCCGCAAAAAGAAATGATTTTGTTTTCCTCCATTTTGGAAACGGGGAACTGGAAACGGAGGTGAAAAATAGGATAGCAGAATACGGGCTACAGGATATTTATAAAATGATGGGCTTTTACGAGGATGTGGAAGATTTTTTCTCTGTGCTAAATGTATTTGTTATGAGTTCGCAGGAAGAAGGGCTTGGCAGCAGTGTGCTGGACGCATTTTTATACAAAACGCCGGTTGTGGCAACCAACGCCGGTGGACTGAATGACCTGCTGCAGGACGGAAGGGGCATTATTTGCCCAAAGAAAAACGCTGCAAAGCTCGCTGAAGGAATCGCATTGCTGATGGATCATCCCCAAACCGGGACCAGCAATGCGGAACGGGCGTATAATTATGCAACCGCTTATCACAGTTTACAGTACGTCACCCAGCAATACCTTGCTGTTATACAGCCTTGATTTGCAGGACTATTTGATTACTCCGGTATCGCTAACTACCACTAAAATTCTTTTTATTAGCTTTGTTCCCAAAATATTTTTTTTTGGAACCGGTAATAGCAGAATACCAGGATAGCGTAAGGGTAGTGTTTGATAAATACCTGCAATTTTATTTTGCCGAATACCCCGGTGAAAAAAATCCGGCAACAGCAAATAATTTTTTTCTCCGGCAAAACGATAATTACAGGAAGGAGGTTACGGATATTGCCATCTTTTTCATCAGGAAAGAAGAAACGGATGATGCAGTTATCAGCGAAATACTTGTTTTGAACGACATTAACACCACCAGGTTGCGTGACAAAATAACAGAGCTATCTAAGTAATTGTGTTCTCAAAATTTCCCCTCTCTTTTCAATTGCGCGTACTGTTTTGTTTTTATGTATTTTACCATCGTAGCATAGGCAGATAGCTTACAAACAATGTAGCCGTAATAACCATCCATAAAACCCAGGCGGAACAGGTAGTTGGTTATAAAATTCCACTTGGGGCCAATCCATATTTTCAGCAGGCTGCAATCTTTATTATTCATAGCCGCTTCACGGGCCGAAATTTCGGTGAACTTACTGATCACCGATACATGGTCTGCAATCGTGTAGTAGCTGTAGTGCAGCAGGTCTCCTTTCAATAACCCTGTGCTTTCTGCTGTGTTATCCAACTGCCAGTATTCATGGATGTTCGCGCTCTTCCATGTTCCCTTTGTGCGGTCGAAAAGGCGGAGTTTTTTATCGGGGTACCAGCCACCGTGTTTTATCCATTTGCCACAATAGTTGGTAAGGCGGGGCATAAGGTAAGCGTTGTATTGCGGTGTTTTTTTTACTTCAAGGATACTTTGTTCCAGTGCAGGAGAAAGGGCTTCATCTGCGTCAAGCGATAATATCCAGTCATTGGTGGCTTGCAAATCGGCGAAATTCTTTTGGTCGCCATAGCCGGTGAATGCGCGTTGGATCACTTTGGCATGATAACGATGCGCAATAGCGACTGTATTATCTGTTGATAAGCTATCTACAATAATAATTTCGTCAGCTACATTCTTTACAGAATCAAGGCAGCGGGCAAGGTTTTTTTCTTCATTCAGAGTAATGACAACAACGCTTATTTGGATCATACCGGGTGTGCTGGATACCAGTTATTACGACAGGAGTTTTTGCCTTAAAAGAAATTCCAATTGTTCATTCGACAAGCTAAGTTTATAATTCATTTCCTTTTCGTCCATTTTTTGCTGGTAAACCTCGAAAGCCCTGTTGATAGCCAATTCAAGCTCTTCCTCGTTCCAGGGCTTGGTGAGGTAATGAAATATTTTTCCTTTGTTTATCGCGTCTATAACCGCGTTCATATCGGCATAGCCGGTCAGCAGTATGCGGATAGGATCGGGGAACTCCTCTAAAATTGATTCCAGGAATTCCACCCCGGTCATCTGTGGCATCCGCTGGTCGGTGATAATTATGTTGATGAGTTTATTCCGTAAAATTTTTATGGCTTCTTCCCCGCTGATAGCGGTAAAAACATTATATTTTATGCGGAAAACAGCTTTAAATGAAACGAGGTTGTTTAACTCATCATCAACATATAAAATAGAAATCTTCTCGGTCATAACTGGTATTTCGCATGAAATTTAAGAAATTTATTGGTAGCAGACTGCAACATTTTACATTGTAAAAATAAATTCTTATTATTACACTACAATTTGAAAGAAATGAAAACTTTACATATTTTATTTTAGCAGCTAAATTTTATCTAATTTTATACGCGTTTTCATTTTTTACTTTTTTGGAAATATTAATATCATTAGCTTGGAGCAAATAAAATTAGTTATTAAAGCATTTAGAGCTATAGATGACTTAGATGCTTGCAGGATGTACGTTGAGGGTCACTCAAAGGTACTGAAAATTTATGGTATAGCTATGATTACTTCGGCTAAAGTTGCTTGGTTTGATGACTCTGATACTTATGTTATTCTTGTGGAATCGGAAACCGGCGATAAAATATATGGAGGCGCCAGGATACAGGTAGCTGCGGGCAAATTTCCTTTGCCAATAGAAGATGCCCTGACTAAATTTGATCCGAACATACACGGATTTATAAAACATCACACACCCCTGGGAACCGGTGAATTGTGTGGGTTATGGAACTCACGGGAAGTTGCCGGCCTCGGTATTGGCAGTATTTATCTTACAAGGGTGGGGGTTGCTATCGCCACTCAAATGAATTTGAGTACTCTTTATGCACTATGTGCGCCGGCAACGGTAAAAAATTCTAACAGGGTTGGGTTTTTGATTGATGAAAGGTTAGGAGATAAAGGCACATTTTTTTACCCCAAAGAAGGCCTTGTGGCTACCGCAGTATTGCTTAGTGATGTTTCTGTTTTATCAACTGCAGATCCTGATGAAAGAGAAAAGATTTTTGACTTACGCCAAATCCCGGTACAGCAGAAATTTGAAATTTCTCCGCGGGGAGATGGCCTGGAAGTAAATTATGATCTTATAATTAAGCGATGATAACAAAATAACCACCAGCCTTAAAAAATTTCAATTTTTATTTTATGCTGAGTCCAAAATACTTTCAAATAAAAGAAGATAGCCTTCGGATAAAAGAAGTACATACTCCTCATTTTTTCAGGTTGGCTGATGAAGAAAATAAGAAGCGGTTTAACAAAATAATAGAATCAGGTCTTGTTTTTTGTATCTGCGATGAAATTTATGATCAGTTAAGAGAATTAATTAAAAGCCGCAATCCAACAATGCGGCTAACAGCCGATGATTATTCTCCTCTTATTGAGCGGCATTTAAACGGGCTTGATATAATTGACTATGGCGTCTGGGTCTTTTATCCCTGGTCTGGCAGAATGGTTCATATGCTTGATGAAGCGGAGTTCATAGAATTGCGGACTGCTGCTAACAGGAATAAAATAACTACCCCTGAACGCGACCTGCTTGCTACAAAAAAAGTGGGCGTTATCGGTCTTTCCGTCGGGCAGTCTGTTTCCGTGACACTGGCGCTGGAGCGGGGATGCGGCGAGCTTAGATTAGCTGATTTTGATACGCTGGAACTGAATAACCTGAACAGGATACGCAGCGGTGTGCATAATTTAGGTTTGTACAAGGCATATACGGTGGCGCGGGAAATAGCGGAGATAGACCCGTTCTTTAAAACGGTATGCTATACCGAAGGCGTTACCGAAGAGAATATCAATGATTTTTTTACAAAGGGAGGGAAGCTGGACATTGTGATAGACGAATGCGACAGTGTGAATGTAAAAATTCAGTGCAGGATAAAAGCCAAAGAGCTTCATGTACCTGTGCTGATGGAAGCAAGCGACCGGGGAACACTTGATGTGGAACGATTTGACCTGGACCCCGGCAGACCCATAATGCATGGCTGGCTGGAGGGTTTACCCATTGATTTCAATATATTGAAGAACCTTAAAACAATGGAAGAGAAGCTGCCATATATGCTGCCTATTTCGGGTTTGGATACATTATCAACCCGCATGAAGGCGTCAATGGTTGAAATTGAAAATACATTAACTACCTGGCCGCAATTAGCGAGTGCGGTTACATTAGGCGGGGCGGTGGCAGCGGATACCTGCAGAAGAATTTTTCTTGACCAGTACACAGGTTCCGGCAGGTATTTCATAGACCTGGAAAGCCTCATACCGGATACAAGAACCCAACCTGTGTTTGTGCTTCCAGGTGTGACTGAACCACTCTGTGAAGATGAAATGAAAAAGATGGCAAAAGCTGCTTTGCCGCAATTACCTCCTTCTGATTATAAACCGGGTAATAATGAAATTACAGAAATAATCAGCGCTGCTATACAGGCGCCGTCAGCAGGAAATAACCAACCCTGGAGATGGTATTATACAGATGGCATTTTGTTTCTTTTTCATGATACTACCCGTTCAAAATCATTCGGCGATTTTGAGAACATAGCTTCAGATATAGCATTTGGCGCTGCAATTGAAAACCTGGAATTGCAGGCATGTAAAATGAACATCGGCACATCGGTGCATTATTTCCCTTTGCCCGGAAATCTAAAGCTTATTGCCGCAGTTCATTTTTCCTCACCTGGCTCATCATCTTCATTATATCATCCGGGTGAACTGGTAAATTATATTTTTGTACGGGAAACTAACAGGAATTTTGGCCTGCGGGAAACAATCAGTGAAGATAAAATAAAACTGTTCCGGGATGCAGTTCTGTCCATTCCGGGAGCCGGTTTACTGATCCTCGATAATGAAAAAGATCTTGCAGAGATCGGAGCTATACTTGGCGCTTCAGAGCGGCTAAGATTATTGCACCCTGAAGGGCATATTGAATTTTACCAGAAAGAATTGCGTTGGACCCCAGAGCAAAGCAAGGCTACGGCAGATGGTATAGACCTCGCGACAATTGAACTGCTTGAATCTGAGATCGTTGGCTTAAAACTGGTCAAAGATATTGAGGTCGCAAACCTTTTGAGCAAATGGAAGGCTGGGAAGGGACTGGAGCGTATTCCAAGAAAAGCTATTAATTCGGCATCGCTTGTTGGCCTTGTGACCATGCCTGAATTTTCTCCTGTAAATTATATATTGGGAGGAAGGGCGGTACAGCGGATGTGGCTTACAGCGGCCCAATGCAATATTTCCATGCAGCCTATGGTAGCAGCCTTGTTACATTTTGCCCGCCTGGTTCATGGGGGTGGGGCAGGCATGCCTGATTTTATGAAAGAAGAATTTACGGAATTATATCCACGGTTTACAAAACTATTTCCCGGCGCGGAAGGGAAAGAACCGGTTTTTTTATTTAGATTGAGCATTGCAAAAAAACCTTTGGTTAAATCATATAGAATTCCGGTTGACAAGATGCTTACTTTTGCCTGATAAGTTATGACCAGATATAAAATTGCCATTTACTTCTTTATCTTATTTACCATCTTATCTGTCCGGGTATATGGCCAGGATACGGTTGTTTATACTAATCCGACACTAAATATAAAAATTGGCGAAAAGGTTGCTATACTTGAAGATAAGCAAGATAACCTGAGCCTGAATGATGTATTGCAATCGAAAGATTTTATAAATAAGCGGCAACAGGTTCCTAACCTGGAAGTAAGCGCTTCTGCTTTCTGGGTGAAAATATATATAACCAACGAAACTAACTCTAAATCACTTGCACTGCAATTAGAGTACCCTACTATAGATACAGTTACCTTTTTCGGTTTTAATCCATCAGGCGGTTATTCAAAATTGGTTACCGGTGAATTTGTACCTTATTACCTGCGGGCATACAAGCACCAGAGCTACATCTTCAATCTCAATATCCCGCCATCTGAAACAAGGATGTTCTTAATAAAGGTGATCGCGTCGGAGCAGATGCAGTTGCCGCTGAATCTGGGTACCAGCCAAAGTATTTCTGACGCCATATACACAAACGATTTGATTTTCGGTATATATGCCGGCATTATCCTTGTAATGGTTTTGTATAATCTCTTCATTTATTTTACCGTAAGGGATAAAACCTATCTGCATTATGTGTTGTACATTTTCTTTGTAGGGCTTGTGCAGGCATGTCTCCAGGGATATGCTCCCCGCTTTTTTTATCCCGGTTCTTATTTTCTCGCCAATGCAACACAGGTATGGGTACCTGCGTTATCGGGTATTTTTGGTATATCCTTCACGTTACTTTTTCTTTCCGTTAAAAAGTACGCACCCTTGCTTTTTAAGATACTTACCGCGATACAATTTGTATATATCATCATCATTTGTGTAAGTTTTTTTGGTGATTATCGTTTATGCGCGAAAATGCTGCTTGGCACTGTAGGCACTCTTGCGATACTTGTTTATTTAACGTCGGTAGTCATTGCGCTTAAAGGGTACAGGCCTGCAAAATTTTTCGTTATTGCATGGACTTTATTTATTGCGAGTGTGGTGATCTTTGTTTTAAGAAATTTCAATGTTTTACCCTACAACCATTTCACCTATTATGCGCTGCAGGGCGGGTCGGCCTGCGAGATCGTATTGCTGTCCATAGCCCTGGCGGATAAAATAAATATATTCAGGAAAGAAAAGGAAGTATCGCAGGCGCAAACAGTAGCCGCGCTCCAGGAAAATGAGCGCATAGTGCGCGAACAAAATGTAATATTGGAAGGCAAGGTAAACGAGCGTACTTTTGAACTGAAAGTTGCCAATGATGATCTGAGTAAAGCTATGGTGGAACTCAAAGAAGCGGAATCTCAATTGGTGGAATCTGAAAAAATGGCTTCTCTCGGGCAGTTAACTGCGGGCATTGCGCACGAGATCAATAACCCCATAAACTTTGTTACGTCTAATGTAAAGCCATTAGACCGGGATGTAAGGATGCTTCTTGATACGGTAGCCGAGTTGGAAAGGATAATTGAGCAGGAAATTCCCTTGGCAGAAAAGAAACAGCAGGTGGAAAGGTATAAAGAAGAGATTGATTACGATTACCTTAAAATTGAAATTGACCAATTGCTGCATGGTATAGGCGACGGCGCATCAAGAACCGCCGAAATAGTAAAGGGGCTTAGAATATTCTCGCGGCTTGATGAAGACGACCTCAAAAAAGCGGATATTAATGAGGGGCTGGAGTCAACCCTGGTTATTACCAACAACCTCATGGGTAGAATAAAATTGGAGAAACACTATGCCAACCTTCCGGTAGTGGAATGTTATCCCGGAAAGCTCAACCAGGTATTTTTAAATATAATATCCAATGCAATTTACGCTATAAAGAAAAAGTATTTAGAAAATGACGGCGGATTGCTTACTATTACCACTACTTTTGACGATACCAATGTCTTAATTAAAATAGCGGACAACGGCACTGGTATGGATGAAAACACAAAGAAGCGGTTATTTGAACCTTTCTTTACCACTAAAGATGTAGGGGAGGGTACTGGTTTAGGTTTATCAATCGCTTACAATACCATTAATAAACACAATGGACAGATTCAGGTAAATTCTGAAGTTGGAGTTGGGACGGAATTCATTCTTATTTTACCTTTAACACAGAAATAACAACAATATTGAGTACACAGGACAAAATAAAAGTCTTATACATAGACGATGAACAAAACAACCTGAACGGGTTTAAGGCCACGTTCCGGTTCGATTATACCGTTTATATTGCCTCAGATACAGAGCAGGCATATGCGCATCTGAAAGCGCACCCGGATATAAGTGTGGTGCTTTGCGACCAAAGGATGCCTGATAAGACCGGCGCCCAGTTTTATGCCGAAATGAGGGAGCAATACCCTGAACCAGTGCGTATGCTCATAACCGGATATGCGGATATAGAATCGGTAATAGAAGCAGTGAACAGGGGGCATATTTTCAGGTATATTAAAAAGCCCTGGACGGATACGGATATTAAATCGGCTATTGAAGAGGGGAACAAGTTTTATATTACCAATTCGCTGCTTACCGCTAAGAATAAAGAATTACAGTCGGCATACGATGAGCTTGGTAAATTTGCTTATAGCGTTACCCACGATCTCCGGGGGCCTTTATTAAGCGTTATCGGCGCGCTCGACCTTGCAAAGTCAATGGATAGCCTGCCTGAACTGATGGAGATACTGGGCATGATGGACGTGGCAGTGAAAAAACTGGATGAATTTATTAAGAACACCCATGAGTATTATAATTTAAAACGTGGCAGGCTGGTATTTGAACAGATTGATTTTAATCATATTGTGCATGATACGGTTGCACTTTTCCGTATAGCCGGCAGGATGGAGCATGTGCGTTTTATATCGAAAGTGGTACAGAATGAACCTTTTTTATCAGATGGAATATCAATCAAAATCATACTGAATAATCTTTTCTCTAATGCGTTCAAATTTCAGAGAAAGAATACCCCGGATAAATACGTGGATGTAAGCGTGGAAGTAGCGAATAATACCGCAACAATTTTTGTTAAAGATAATGGTATGGGCATACACGAAAGCCACATAAACAATATCTTTGCGATGTTTTACCGGGCTACCTCCGAAGTGCCCGGTTCTGGTTTTGGCCTGTACAATGTGAAAGACGCGCTGAACAAACTCGGTGGCACGATTGAAGTAACATCAGTGTATAACGAATGGACTAATTTTAAAGTAATAATACCCGGAAAGGCAAATGGCGCAAACTAAGAAGCTACATTTTATAGTTATTGACGATAGCAAGCTCGATTGTTTTATCGCGGAGAAGATTATTAAAAATACCGGGAAAAGCGAGTCTATAAAATCTTTTCTCCAGGCTAAGGAAGCCCTTGCATATATAAGCGCAGCCCATCCCGATGAACATTCCCATACCATAATACTGGTGGATATACAGATGCCGGTAATGAACGGTTTTGAGTTTGTAGAAGCCTTTGAAGCGCTGCCGACCAATATAACTGCCAACTACACCATCTATGTGATCTCATCGTCAATAAATGAAAATGACCTGAACAGGGTACATAATTATTCTTCGGTGAAACAGTTTTTAAATAAGCCGCTGAATAGTAACAGCCTTGCTATTTTGTTACAACAATGAAGGATTCAGACAAAATGGACTCTTCCAAATTGCCCCGAACTTTAGTTCGGGGGTTTAAATAAAAACTCGTTGGCTTTAGCCAAAATTTGCTCGATTGGGGTATTGTTTGTCTTATGAATTTCGGCTAAAGCCAACGCAATTATTTTTCATTCCCCCGGCCTGAAGGCCGGGGCTACTAAATTTGATTTTTTACTTTTTATTTTTAATTTTTGAATGACGCTTATCGAATGTCCGCGCGATGCTATGCAGGGTTGGGAAAGATTTATTCCCACACCCGATAAGGTGAATTACCTGAACGCGCTCCTAAAAGTTGGTTTTGATGTACTCGACTTTGGTTCTTTTGTTTCGGCTAAGGCTATACCGCAATTGGCAGATACTAAGGACGTGATACCGCAACTGGATATGAGCAATACAAAAACCAAACTGCTGGCCATTATCGCCAATACCAGGGGTGCCCAGGAAGCGGTGGTATATGACCAGGTTGCTTATCTCGGTTTCCCTTTTTCCATTTCCGAAACCTTTCAATTAAGAAACACAAATAAGACGATTGCCCAGTCGCTGGTACAGGTAGAAGAAATACAAACGCTATGTACGCAGCGGAATAAAGAACTGGTCATTTACATTTCTATGGGTTTTGGCAACCCGTATGGCGATGATTATAATGCGGAAGTAGCCATAAATTGGGTGCATAAGCTCACACAATTGGGTATCCGCACCATAGCTATGTCCGACACCGTAGGCGTAGCACAGCCGGATAACATATCCTATATCTTCAACCAACTCATTCCCCAATTCCCTGGTATAAATATCGGTGCGCATTTTCATTCCACACCCGATAAATGGGAAGAGAAAATACAGGCGGCCTACCATGCCGGTTGCCTGCGCTACGACAGCGCCATGAAAGGCATAGGCGGCTGCCCTATGGCGGAAGATGAACTGGTAGGCAACATAGCCTCCGAAAATATTGTAAGATGGTGCGAACAAAATAATATCCCACTCCACTTAAATAAAGAAGCCTTTGCAGAGGCGTGGCAAATGGCGGGGAGGATATTTGTGTAGGAGGTACATGTTTTACATTAGCTTTTATTTCCGGGAAGATTTCATTCTAAGCTATCAAATTGACCAAAATAGCTTTGGCGATGGTTGGGTCAAGGATAATAGTATCGTGTTCAAAGTCTAATTTGATCCTCCATTTTTGCATGGTTGAGGCGCCTATTATCACCTGCTCGCTTAGATTCGGAATTACATAAAATTCATCGGTTAGCCGTATATCTTCGTGGTAAAAATCCAATGGCGCCCTGTATTTTACTTCTATGAATGTTGAAGCGCTGGCAGTGATCATCTTCATCGGAGTATGTAAAGGAGTAAGATTTTCAAGTTCTTCCACCACCTCATCATTTATGCAGGAATAGGTAGCGCCGCTATCAAACAAAGCGTATAATACCTTTTCCCCTTTACTTCCTTCAAATCTTAACGGTATCCTGATAATCATATAAAACTGTTTTATTAACCCCAAAATTAATTAATAATCTTCAGGAAAATATTGCGAATCGTGTTTAGTTAATAAATTCAACCGGTTTGCAACTGGCGTTAATAAATTTTATCTTTGCCTTATGGAACTCAACCCGCTTACTGCCATCAGCCCCATTGACGGGCGATACCGCTCACAGCTTGCATCGCTATCTCCGTATTTTTCAGAATTTGGGCTTATACGTTATAGGGTGCGTGTGGAGATAGAGTATTTCCTGTTCCTCGCAGAGAAAAAGGTGATAACGCTGCCAGCAAAAGTAAAGCCTGCAAAGCTGCGGGCTATCTATAATGAGTTTACTGAAGAAGATGCACAGCAGATAAAAACCACAGAGCGCACCACCAACCATGATGTTAAAGCGGTGGAATATTTTCTTAAAGAAAAATTAATTGCTCTTGGTGCAGGCGACAGCGTGGAATGGGTACATTTCGGCCTTACTTCCCAGGACATAAATAATACTTCTATCCCGCTATTGTGGAAGGACGCGCTGGAAGAACAATACCTGCCTGCGCTGCTGAATATGCACCTGCAGCTTTACCATCTGGCTCTGGAATGGAAGGGTATCCCGATGCTGGCACGCACACATGGGCAGCCTGCATCGCCTACCATGCTTGGCAAAGAACTGATGGTATTTGTGGAGCGGCTGGAAGGACAGATAGACCAACTGCTGAATATTCCTTTCGCTGCAAAGTTTGGCGGCGCTACCGGAAATTTTAACGCGCACCATGTTTCCTTCGGGCATATTGACTGGGAGAAATTCGGTAACGACTTTGTGAATAAAAAGCTGGGGCTGGAGCGTATGCAGTACACCACGCAAATAGAGCATTATGATAACCTTGCCGCGCAATTCGATGCGTTGAAACGCATAAATACCATTCTCATTGATCTGTGCAGGGATGTGTGGCAGTATATCTCTATGGAATATTTTAAACAAAAGGTAAAAACCGGTGAAGTGGGTAGCAGCGCCATGCCGCACAAGGTGAACCCCATAGATTTTGAAAACGCCGAAGGCAACCTCGGCATAGCCAATGCCCTGTATGAACACCTGAGCGCAAAACTTCCCATAAGCCGCCTGCAACGAGACCTGACGGATAGTACCGTCTTGCGGAATATAGGCGTACCCATGAGCCACAGCTTCCTCGCGTTACGCTCTATAGAGAAAGGAATGGGGAAACTGTTGCTGAATAAACAAAGAATGGAAGACGACCTGGAACGCAACTGGGCCGTGGTAGCCGAAGCCATACAAACCATTCTGCGCCGGGAAAATTATCCGCAGCCATTTGAGGCCTTAAAAGCCCTCACACGCGGCAAAGCCAACATCACCAGGCAGGATATACATGAGTTTATCAATACCCTGAAAGTAAATGCGAAAGTGAAGAAGGAATTGAAAGCGATAACGCCGCATAATTATACAGGTGTGGATTTCCAGATGTAATTATGAACGAAACGGAGTAGATACGAGGGGTAAATATTTACATGATACCGGAAAAACTATTGCACGATTTACACGGAATAAAAGGTTTCGATGAGGCAGCTTTTATTGCCGCACACCAGCGAGACCCGGTAACATCTGTACGGCTGAACAGGGCTAAGGATATTGGTTTGTTTGCCGGGCAGGAAAAAGTACCCTGGTGCGCCGAAGGTGTTTATCTTAAAGAACGCCCGGTATTTACGCTCGACCCTGCTTACCATGCCGGGGCTTATTATGTTCAGGAAGCATCGTCCATGTTTTTGGAGCATTTTACAAGGCAAATTTTACAGGACAGGAAAGAGTTAAGGGTATTGGACCTTTGCGCTGCACCGGGTGGGAAGAGTACGCTTATTGCATCATTGCTGGACAAGAATAGTTTGCTTATCTGTAATGATGTGATCCGCACCAGGGCTTCTATACTGGAAGAGAACATGACCCGGTGGGGATATATGAACACATGGGTTACCAGCAACGACCCAAGGGATTTTGCGCGGCTTCCAGGTTACTTTGACATGATTTTGGTGGATGCACCTTGCAGTGGGTCGGGACTATTCAGAAAAGACGCAAGGGCGCTGGATGAATGGAGCGAGGGAAATGTGCAACTTTGCGAAGCCAGGCAACAAAGAATAATTGCTGACGTATGGCCTTCGCTGAAACAGCATGGTGTATTGATATACGCTACCTGCTCTTATTCTCCGCAGGAAGATGAGCAAATACTCGACTGGCTCGCCACAACCTATGAGGTAACTACAATTGATATACCCGTAAATGAAAAATGGGGAATTGTTAAAGTTACTTCGGATAAAGGAATGGTTGGGTACCGTTTTTTCCCCGACAAAGTGAAAGGGGAAGGGTTTTTTATTGCTGCAATACAGAAAAAAGAAGAGGCGGAATTACCACGGTTTACTAAGTTCAAATCATTGCATGATAAGAAAATACAACAACAGGCAGGGTATTTATTAAAAGATACAGATGTGGGTTTTCTGCAAACGGATAAGGACAATTTCAGCGCTATCCGCGCGGTGCATGAACCTGATCTGCAAGTGTTACAGAAAGCCGTTTATCTCCGTAAAACAGGATTGAAATTGGGGATGCCATCTGCCAAAGACTGGCTCCCGGCGCATGATGTGGCATTGAGCATAGACGCAAATGAAAATTTATCTGCCATAAAAGTAAACAGGGAGCAGGCGTTGCGTTTTCTGAAAAGAGAGGATATGCAGGATATTGGGGAAACTGGTAAAGGTTGGTTACTCATTAACTATAATGGCCTGGGCCTGGGGTGGGTAAAATCGCTTGGCAACCGCATAAATAACTACCTGCCAAAACACTGGCGCATACGCATGGATATTAGTGAAAATGATCTGGTATAACTGGTTTTTACTGTTATAGAAACTTCAATAATTCAAATACATGAGTTAATATTGCATAACATTGGCGAAATTGGGCATAATTGTTGTACTTTTCGCAGTAAATCCGGTTAAGGTATGTTGAAACACTTGTTAATTGTTTTATTTTCAATACTATTTATAGGCGCAAAGGCACAAAAAACCGACAGCTTAATGGCTGTGCGGAAGGGTAATAACTGGGCTATCAGGTATGTAATGAAACCCGGTGAAACTATACACATGCTTGCGAAAAGGTTTTATATCACGGACGCCGCTCTTGAATTTGCCAATGATTACCAGGATGTGAAAAATTATGTGCCTGGCGCTACCATAAATGTACCGGTTACTAATGAAAATTATTTTGTCGTTAAGCAACCTTTGGATAACCTTCACCCGGTATTCTACCGTGTAATACCCAAAGATAATATAGGGCTGGTAAGCATGTATGCGGGAGTTACCAAGGATGAAATGAGCAGGTGGAACAGTCTGAAAGGATATACCATCAACCCGGGGCAGGTATTGTTTGTAGGCTGGGTAAAAATGGTGCCGCGCGATACCGCAAACCCCATGAGTGAAACTGCATACCCGAATTTTAAAAGAAAGCCTTCTTACGACACATCGCAGCATATACCCGGCGGGCTGGATACTACCTATAAAAGGCAAACCAATAATGGCACAGATGTATTGACGGAAAAAGGCACGGCTGTATTCTTTGACAAGCCTGGGAAAAATACTGTTTATTATGCGTTTCATAATACAGCTTCGCGGGGTAGCGTGATAAAGGTGTATAACCCGGGAACAGACAAAACTATTTATGTGAAAGTATTGGGGCCTATACCGGATACCAAGCAATTTGCGAATTGCATTATCGGCATTACTTCCGCTGCAAGGGAAGCGCTTGGCATTACTGATACCAAAGCATGGTGTGAGTTGACCTATGCTACAAATTAGGAATTGGGAGTTAGGAATTTGGGATTTGGATTGTTATTTGGAGTTTACTTTTTTACTTTTACTTTTTACTTTTTAATTTTTGAATGAAGGCGCTGGTCATCCGTTTTTCTTCTATAGGCGATATTGTACTTACCACACCTGTGGTGCGATGCCTGAAACAACAGCGTCCTGACGTAAAGATACACTATCTTACAAAGACGGCATTTGGCCCTTTACTGGTTAATAACCCTTATATAGATAAGCTGCACTTATTGCATGATGACCTGCAAGAGGTGACTGAAGAACTGAAAAAAGAAAAGTTCGATTATATAATAGACCTGCACAATAACCTGCGCACACTCCGTGTGAAAAAAGCGCTGAATGTAAAGAGCTATGCTTTTCCAAAGCTGAATGTGCAGAAGTGGTTGCTTACAAATTTCAAGATTAACCTGATGCCCGATAAAAGCATTGTGGAAAGATATTTTGAAGCAGTTCGTCCGCTGTCTGTGCATAACGATGGCAAGGGGCTTGATTATTTTTTGCCGGAGCATAAAAAAGTAGTGAGTAATGATATACCTATGAGCCACTGGAGCGGCTATGTAGGTTGCGTGATAGGCGGCTCATACAACACTAAAAAACTACCCGTATCGCAGTGGAAAAAATTCTGCGAACTGGTTCCTTACCCTGTGGTATTGCTGGGCGGCCCGGAAGACATGAACGATGGCAGCGAGATAGCGTTGCAAGACCCCATAAAAATTTATAACTCATGTGGAAAATTCAACCTTAATGAGTCTGCCGAATTAGTGAAACACGCCCGCGTCGTGGTCAGTAACGATACCGGTTTGATGCACGTTGCCGCTGCGTTCCAGAAGCCAATAATTTCATTGTGGGGCAATACATCGCCGGAAATGGGCATGTTCCCTTACTATGGTTTCAATAACCTTAGAGACCGTGTAGCGCCCCAATCGCTCATCATGGAAAATAAGGAGATCAGTTGCCATCCATGCAGCAAGCTGGGATATAACAAATGCCCCAAAAAACACTTTAAGTGTATGAACGACCTGGATATGAACACAGTATCTGAACAGGTGAAAAAATACTGGACATTATAATGTGCAAATGTGAAAATAAGGAAATGTGCAAATTCTGTGGAATGTGAAAATGTGAAAATGAGGGGATGTGAAAATGGAAAATGGGAAAATGAGGAAATATGCAAATGGTGCGGGATTTGAAAATGCAAAAAGAACTTCTATCTTTATTTCAACCAATTTTTTATGCAGCCAGGCAAGTACGAACAAGTCCCTTTATCGGCAGATGAAAAAGACCTGCTGCTAACTGTATATGTGCAGAGAAAGCGGCTGCTGTTATACGTTTATGTTTTCCTTTTCGGATTAATATTTTTCATGTCTGGATATGGGATTGATACAAGGAGCCGTTATACAGGTAGAGTATCTCGGTGGGAAGAAAATAATGATGACGCAAAGTATGTTTCCCGGTTTGGGATGCGCATGATCAACCTGACTTTTCTTGAAACTATAGTATTGAGTACCGGCATATATTTCTGGATGAAAAGAGCAAGGCCGTTAAAGCGGGACGCAGATATGGGTGTAAAAGAAAAGATACCTTACGAGATCATAAATAAAGAATATTTTGCGGTCAGCGGGCAATACTTTTTTGATACAAGCGATCCTGCCTACCTGCGCCACGAGGTGGATGAGGATACTTACTACAAGCTGAATGAGGGCGATTATTTTTATGTTTATCGCGGCGTTCATTCAAAATTTGTTTTTGAGGAAAATGGCAGATATACCCTCTTATAATTGCAGAACCATGATGCAGAAATCAGTGCCGGAAACCATACCCATGACCACGGGCGAAAAGGAATTGCTGATGGCCGTTTACCGGAGGCAGGTAAATTATCTATGGATTGGATTTCTCATTTCTACTTTACTATTGACGTTTTTTTTTATAGCCCTTATGGTTTCGTTCTTTATGGCTACGTGAATGATGACTTTGCAAAGGATGGGAAAAACACATGGATGGTTAGCGATAACTTTTTATCCGGGTGGTATTTCAAGATTTTGATTGCTGCTATTATCTCTGCTTTGCTTGCAGTCCTGGCTTTTTTCAGTATCGGGTCTTACAAAAAAGATGCTGCTTCGGGCGTTAAGTTAAAGGCGCCATACACGGTTATGAGGAAGGAATATTATCCCGTAACCGGGCAATATTTTGTACATCTTGGCGGTATGGCAAAGCATTCTGAAGTGGATGCCGATACCTACAATAAGTGTGAAGAGGATGGCATTGTTTATTTAGGCCAGGCCCCGCGCTCAAAATACATTTTCAGCGAAGACGATGAATATTTACAGTTCTTATTTTGACTTACCTCTTTAACGAATTATAATAAGCGCTGTCCACCTTTTTATATCCCAATGAAATTGCCTGGTTCACATCTCTGAAAGCTATAAATTTCAATCCGGATTGTGTATCGCAAAAAGAACGCTGGTAGTAGCTTTCGCCGTTATTGGGGTTTAGTTCTATGGCCTGGTTAAAATCCCGCATCGCCTCTGCCCACCGGTTTTGCTGTTTTAAGATTTTACCACGGTTCAGGTATGGCGCATACATTTCGGGGTTTTGGGAAAGTGCGGTGTCATACGCTAAGAGCGCAGAGTCAGGCTTGCCAAGCAGTTCCAGGAAATTGCCGTAGTTGCTATAGCCTTCAGGGGTGGGGTGCAGCCTTAAAGCAGTTTTGTAACAAGCCGAGGCCGCTGCATAATTTTTTTTGGAGTAGTACAGCATGGAAAGCCCCTGGTAAGCCCCCGCAGAATCGGGCTGCAAAACTGCGTACCTGCTCATTAAATAAAGTGCCGAATCATAGTCGGTTTCTCTTTCGGTGCGGCCTGTGGCATTGTACCATTTATCAAAATAAATAAACCCCAGGTTGTTGTAAGCGATGGGCGCGCGCTCCGGTTCTTTGGCTATTTCATCTCTCCACAGGCTCAGGGAATCGTACCATACCATGCACCGCTGGTTGCTTAAATAACCAAGGCAACCGGTAAATAAAAGCGTGGCAGCAAATACAACATAGCCGGTTTGTTTGTTGGCTCCCGGTTCAAAGTAAGAGGAGACATACCAGCCGGCTATGAAGAATAAACCGAAGTAAGGAAGGTAGGTATAACGGTCGGCAAGTATAGCCTGGCCCACCGGTATGAATTGTAGCAGGAGCGCAATACCGGCAATAAAATACAACAAGCCAAACATTACAACCCTGTTTTTACGGGCATATTTCCAGGTGATAAAAATTATAGCTGCTACTGCCAATGGATATAAATAGTAGCCAGAAGGCAACGACCCGCCGGTTTTCGGAGGATAGGGATAGAAGCACAAAAGATCGGCGGGCAATACTGCTTTCCATAAGTAAGTGATAAGTGCGTAGGCCCCAAGCGCTGTTCTTTCTATCGCGTTAAAATGTTCGTTTGGCAGATCAACAGCGCCAATATCACGCTGTACCTTAAACGCAATAAGGCCGCAAATCAAAGCGAGGATAAAATACGGTATCTTATCCAGCATTGTCTTTCTGCTCCATGTGCGTTTCTCAAAATAGTCAATAAGCAATAAGGTTAGTGGTAGGGTCACCGCCACCGGCTTGGATAATAAGGCAAAGATAAAAAGTGCAATAGAACCTATATACCACCCGGTTTTTTTTGAATCATTCTCCCTGGTAAAATACACATACGCTATACACGCTCCTAAATAAAACAATCCATAGAGCAGGTCTTTTCTGCCCGAAATCCATGCCATTGATTCCATGTGCATAGGGTGCAAGCCAAACAACAGTGCGGTGATAACGGCAGCTATAGGGCGGCGGGTGAGCAGGTACACTAACCAATAAACCAATAGAGTAACAAAGATGTGCAACAGCAGGCTATCGAAATGATACAGCCACGGGTTCAGTGCAGCAGCGCTATATTCGAGCGCATATGTAAGGATAGTGAGCGGGTGATAATTTCCCACAACCGGCGTAGAGAAAATTGCTTTCAGCCCTCCCGGTGATATATCTTTAATCAGCGGGTTGCTGGTAATATATGATGGGTCGTCCCAGTTGGTGAATTGGTTGTTGAGGCAAACCTTTAAAAAGAGCCAGATAACTACTGCTATCCCAGCCATTATCAGCACATGAACGCGGCCTGGCGTTTGCAACGGATTGCTTTCATTGGTCAGTATATCTTTTTTATATGCCATGCGGGATAAAAATACGGTTTTTAGTGTTAGCCGGTTTTCGAGTAGTGGGTATCGGGCTTATTTTGTTATTTTACCCTAACGTTTCTCCCATTTTTTACGTCTATATTAGCAAACAAACCAGCGATTTATGTTTTTCCGGCTTCTCAGGCTAACTATTTTTATTGTTGTGGTAAGCAATTTATTTTTCCAGTCGGCTTTTGCACAACCAGGTAGCTGGCAATACTTACCCAATACCGGCCTGGTTTTAAGCAGTGATCTACGGTTAGAAGACCTGTTCTTTACCGATACGCTTACGGGGTATGGAGTTACTTTATCGGGGAATATTTTCAATACCACCGATGGCGGCAATAATTGGTATGCCAGTTACAGCGACGCTGCTGGGCAGCTAAGGAGTATAGAGTTTCTTGCAGATAAGCTCACCGGAATTTCTGGCAGTATGAATGGTGCAAGAACGTTGCGAACTACTGATGGCGGATATTCCTGGACGGACATTTCGGCTGCCATAAGTGATACATTGACAGATAACCCGAAAGCTATGTGCGGGCTGGCGCATTATGGAAATAATTTTTATGGTGCGGGCTGGTGGGGCGGCAAGAGCGCTATGTTTTACAGGAGTACAGATAAAGGGGTTACTTGGCAAACTACCTATATAGACCCGGCATTGGCAACCGGCCTTGTAGATATTTACTTTGTTTCTCCTGATACCGGCTTTGCTACAGGTGGAATAATACCTGTTGATTCAGGCATTTATTCATCCACTAAATCAGTGGTATTGAAAACAACGGATGGCGGGCTGACATGGGCACAGGTATTTGTGGACTCCTTCATTGGCGGCAGAATATGGAAGATACAGTATGTGAACAGGCAACTGATGGTAGGCTCAATAGAGCCGTACTACTACCACGAAAGCGTGAATATGATAAAGTCAACGGATGGGGGTAATACCTGGAGCATTATTCATGCAGGTGAGTTTCATAATTCTAATTTTCCACCCAACTTTTCCATTATACAGGGTATAGGTTTTCTTACGCCGCAGATAGGGTATATGGGCGGATACTGCAACGGTATGTTTGAAACTTTTGACGGGGGAGCTACCTGGGATTCTATAGCCATTGGCGTGAATGTGAACCGGATATTTGTTATAGACAGCAACCATGCCTACGCGGGTGGTAAAGCTGTTTATAAATGGCAAAGGGAACAAAATACAGGGATTGGAAATGTAGCTGCCATAAAGCCGGTTAACACACTATACCCTGTGGTTCCAAATCCGGCTAAGGGAAAGATAACAATCCAATTTGATATTGGCTTGGAGACCAATGTGGTGCTGGAAGTGGCTAATGTGGATATGCGGAAAGCCACAAGGCTATGCAGCAAAAGATTTGCCCCCGGACATTACACTTATACCTGGGATGGCAGCAATGCCCCCAACGGAAATTATATGGTAAGGCTGGGTACGGATGAAATTCCGTTTGTACAAAAGTTTGTTTTGGAGAAATAGTGCGGTACAAAGAGGAGACTTTTATACCAAGTTTTTTTTTGTATGCATGGCTCTTTTTTAACACGAAATAATATAGAATGCCCCGCAATTTCATGCAGGGCATTCTAAAATTATTAGTAAAAGCAATTACTTTATTATCGTGATTTTAGAGGTTTGTTTATTCCCATTTGTATCATGAATATAAACAAGATAGATACCAGGTTCCATGTTTGAAATATTTATTAGTTCAGCATTTCCGTTTTGCATGGTTATGCCTTGCAGTTTACTAATCACTCTACCCGCTATATCTAATATAGTTATATCCGCAGTTGTTTCTTTCGCGCCTGACCAGGCAATATTCAAAATGTCAAAAGCAGGGTTTGGATAGATATTGTAGTGATTAATTGTTGTGACTGTTTTTGGCTGTTGAGGTGCGGAATGCCTGCCGGAAGAACCATCGTCAGTAGTGATATAAATACTGTAAGACACATCGCCATATACCTGGCTATTACTGTCAATCAATTGCCGGAAGTGCATTTTTTGGTTATTTACCGGAACATTAATTCCAATACTATCTCTCAATATAAATGAAATATCGGCGTGGAATTTATCTCCGGGTTGTAATGTAATTCCTTTAAGCAGTAATGGCGTGGCAGGATCATAAACAATACTGCTGTCTTGCTGAATCCCTGCATAGTTGCCCAATGAACCACCATTACGCCATGCTGCATACAAACCGCTATCCATTTTTACCGTAACATACATATACTCCGAAAGATTGCCCGCAAAATGCAGTTGTATATCCCGGTCTTTGATCATTTGCACATCAAAAACCAGTGGGCCTGGTTCTGTATTACTCACGTACACCCGGTGTATTTCGGCAGTTCTGTGTACACGGCCAAGATCCACTTCAGTCATGTTACGGGTTACTATGTTATTGTCGTTATAAACATTGGTAGCAGTATGCGCTATTTCTGGAAAAGTTATACCCTTGTTGATTTTAAGAGGTTCTATGATTCTTGCTAATCCACATACGTCAACTGAAGTTGGGCTGCCGGTATAAAGTGTTGGATTAACGGGATTCCATGGAATTACAGTTACAAAAGTATCCCCCGGATGCATTAATGGAATTATAAGTGGGGTAGTGCTATCTGTTATTTCTGCCCCTGCAATCACAGACCCTGATGTTCCCGCTACTGATGATGGCCAGGTCCAGTCAGTAGGCCAATGTTCCCCGGTACTTGCCAATGTCCAGTAAACGCGCAGTCGGGCACTATCAACAACCGGGTAATCTGCGCAGCCCACATTACGAACCCGCACGTACATATAGTTTGGGTCGCCTCCACTGAAATATTGTGGATTTTGCGGCGCTTCACTGCCATCATTATATTGCCTGTTCCAGATGTCAGGGCTGTAAAATATATTCCAGTCGCGAGGGTCAACCCATGCCGAGGAATCAGGTTCGCTTAGCATATCCATATAAGTATCCCGCATGGCAAGGTCATAAGCTGAATCAGTTCTTAAAGTGATCCTGATGATACGGTTAGCTACCTTTTGTGGTAGGGAGGCGTCATAAACAGTAAGGCGGTAATAGGCCAGCCTGCTGCCGGTAGCAGCTACAATAGTAGGTGTTGCCGATTGGGCGTTATCTAATGTGGTGGTATTGCCTGGTATTGGGTCCCAGCTATAAGTATAGGGAGGCGTACCATTCTCTAATATGGGTATCAGTTTGGGTTTTACACTATCTGTAGAAAAGCCGGGCGCGCATATGGTATTCAGCTCTATACCGTCAACATAAAAGGTTTGGGTTGCAGGGTCATTACAATCTATTCCTCCTGCTAATGGATCTACTAACATAACCGCAGTATCAGCATCTAATGCGCCTGCCCCTAATCTGCTGTCCCACCGGCTTGTATTCCATAGATAAGCATTTTCGGGTACGGTATAAATAGATGCGCGCGAACCGGTTTTAAGCCCCCATTCTAACTGGTAAGGGGTAAGACATTTATTTGAGGACAGCATAAGGCCCAATGTGCCGGCTGTGAGCGGGGAGGAATAAGAGGTGCCGTTGCCGCCATTACAATCATGATCGTAATAACGTAAAGGATTGGAGGTGGGGTAAGAGGTGTCATAGTCAAGGCCGCCAACCCGTGTGCTTGGCGCGCAAATATCAACACGCGTATTGTTCTGGTAAAATGCAGCCGTATCTGTGCCATACCCATGGCAATCGCAACATGGCCCTGTGCTGCCGGCAAGCCAGGTGCAATTTTCCCCCTCTATGCTGGTTGTTGAAATATTATGATCGAAGGACGCGGGATAGCAAAAATACCAGGGAGAATACCCGCTACCGGCGCCGTTACCGGCGCTAAAACAGGCAATGGTACCGTTTTCGTATATTTCATCATATACACCCTGGGATGGAAAATAAGCAGCCACATTAAGAACGGGTGAGCCTGCATACAACCAACTCCCATTTAATATCTGTGTGCCTCTTTGCGACATTATCAGCATTTCGTTATCATCGCCCCAATCGGTTGACAGGTCTAAACGGCAATTAAAGCCTATGGAAGGATAACCAATACCCACTGTATCGCCGGGAATGGTAGAATCAATATTATCGGTGGCGCAGGCTATGCGCCCGGCAACCTGGGTGCCGTGAAAATAGTCGCCATAAGCATATACATCTAAGTCAATTCTTGCAATCTTATTTTGAAGATCTGGATTGGTGGTATCAAAGTAGGTGTCCGTTACTCCAATTACCACGCTGGTATCACCATGGGTTTGATCCCACGCCTGCCTTGCGTATATATAGTCTAAGTACCAGGTATAAACATACCAGGGATGTGGATAATTTCCCTCCCAGTCAACAGGTGTATAAACCCATGTGGGCGGAGGGAGAATTTCATAAAGAGGAAAGACGTTTGGAAAATTTGTGTACAAGTCGGTAGCTACTTGCGTGGAGTTGGCTACTACTTTATATACCTGGTGCATGTATGGGAAGCGCGAAGTAGGGTATGCCTGCTGGAAAACGGTAAATGTATAGCCATTGACAATTGTGTTTATGGATTCATTATTGAATATTGGCACAACATAGTCCCCGCTTTGGGCAACGCTTATGAGGGCGTTTGGGTCAACAATGGATATGTAAATTGTGCTGTCGCCGGTCTGTGCTGTTGCCCTGCCGCTAAGTATAGCGAGTAAGAGCAGTGTGATGATCTTTTTCATTTGGTTTTATTTTTTGGTTTTTCAAATTGGTGTGTATAAATAATAATGGTTCGGGTAAAGGCATAGCATCCGCATATCATGGATAATGCAGTTTCCCGGAACGGGAGTTTATGCCATGATATGAGTATTGTGTTTTAAGCGGTTAATTTATTCCGCTCAAAAATGCTGAAGCTAATTTTTCTGAATGATTATTTTTTGCACAATCGGAGGGCGGTCATCGAAAGAGATTTTGAAAAAATAAAGGCCGTCGGCTATCCCATCGGTATAAATCTCATGGGTGGGTAAGCTGGTGTTAATGCTTATCTGGTTGCCCCTGACGTCACATGCCGATATGGAAGTAATATGGCTGACACTTCCTTTGATATTTAATTTTCCTGTAGAGGGGTTGGGATATAAAATAAGTGCATTATTTATTCTGATAACATTATTTACATTAACTGTAGGGGTTAAATAGCGGGCTAAGGTCATTTGTCCTCTATAGCCAGTAGAATCAGTTGCATATCCTCCCAAAATCACCTTTCCATCTAACTGTTCAGTTACCGATAAAGCACGGTCGTTATTGCTCTGAATTTGTGTAGTTATCCGGCCATTGTTGCCAAATGCACTGTCTATGCTGCCATCAGTGTTTACGCGGCATAAAGCAAAGTTTTCGTTGGCAGTTATAATGGCATAGCCTGCGGCTACCATTTTCCCATCCGGCTGCTGGTACATAGCCCATATCTCGTCATAGTTTTCGTTAAAGTCAACATGTGTAATACCGCCATTGCCATAAGACCCGTCAAGAGAGCCATCTGTGTTATACCGTACTAAAACAAAATCGCTGCCCGTAGCGCCAAAGGTACCTGACCCACCAAGCACTATTTTGCCATCTGGCTGCAACTGCAAAGCATGGCTGTAATCATAGCTATCACCAACAAGAGTGGTCGTTATACCGGTATGATTAAAGGAAGTATCCAGCGCACCGTTTGAAAGCAATCGTAAAGCAATAAATGAACCGGTATCAGTAAGCCCGCCAACAACTATTCTGCCATCAGGCATTATAGCTATTCCATGCACTTCGCCATAGCAAGGCCAGGAAAGCCCGTTAACGCCAAATGAACTATCAGGAGCGCCGTCAGGCAAAAAACGAGCTACGCCTATTGTAGTAGCGTTCCCCCCTGCAACAATAATTTTTCCATCCGGTTGCAGTGCGAGTACATACGCCCCAAGGCCAATAGTATCAATTCCACCAGTGCCAAAAGTGTTATCAAGCGAGCCGTCTGTGTTAAGCCTTATGAGAAGAATGTCGCCTGGTCCTAAAATACCACCTAATCCTACTATTTTTTCGTCAGGTTGCAAAATTATTTCATTCAAAAGAGTATGGTAATAGCCACTGGAAAAAATACCGTTGACGCCAAAAGTGCTGTCAAGTGTCCCATTTTCTAAATAGCGTATCACGATCATTTGCTCTGCATCTGTTCCCGCAGCTACTATTTTTTGATCTGGTTGCATAACAACCGAAGAGAAATCCCCTATAGATAATGCGCCAATAGAGTAATGAGTAATAACAATTCCATCATTACCAAATGAAGGGTCTAAATAGGAAGGTTGTGCAAATGAACTATTGCAAATTGCGGCTATCAAAAAAGGAATGAAGATTATTATTTTCATAGCTTATTGCAATATTATAAGTTGAAAATGAAATTAAAATTACTAACTATTTTTCTGATTATTAAATTATCCCCATTGTATTTTACGCAAAAGTTGTTGTATTTTACGCCGTATATTACTAAATACATATAATCTTAAACATTTACGAGATGGTTCATCTGGGTAATAATATAGCGCGGCTGCGCGGGTTTCGCAGGCTTGGCCAAAAAGATATTTATTCACGGATTGGCATGTCGCAGCAGGAATATTCCAAGCTGGAAAAGAAAGAGATTATTGACGATGATCTGTTAGAGAAAATCTCTACAGCAATTGATTTTCCGGTTGAACTGATCAAATCGCTGAATGATAATAATACAGTTCAAAACGTTTATCAGAATGAAGGAAATAATGGTAATGGTTTTTATATCACCAACCCCATTGATAAACTTATGGAACTTTATGAGCGGTTATTAAAAGAGAAGGATGAAACGATCAGACAGAAAGATGAAGTAATAGGCATCTATAAAAAGCAGCAAAAAGAAAAATAAAGTTCTGCGACACGTTTTTTCATTATATTTGTTTGGGCCAAACAAATATTTATGAGGGCTTCCTTTACCTGTATTGTTTTCACTTGCATATTCGTGAGCAATTCATTGCAAGCTCAATATATGTTTGCCCCACCCGGCTCCGAGTGGTATCATAATATTGGCGATGGGTCATTGTTTGCAGGTACTTTTCATTCTTATTATGCCGGCGAAGATACCCTTGTGGGCATTAGCTGTAGAAAAGTGGTACGCCATGCAATACCCTTGTCTTATCTGATATACGATCTTCCAACGCTTTACTTTTACAATACCAACGATACTGTATTTGTTTACAACAATTTGTTCAATCGTTTTACACCACTTTATGTATTCAATGTGCATGATGGAGATACTGTTCGCCTGCCTGTATTACCAACCGAAACGCAAATGTTATATTATGGATGCTCTGATTCTACATTTTCGTTTATAGTTGATTCGGTAAGGATGGTAACCTATGATACTGCGACTTTAAAAACTGTTTACACACGTTCTTTTGGCAGTGATAAAGTAAGTAATGAAACAGGCTATATGTATAGTTATGGCAATGATTCGCTTGGCATTTATGCCGAAAGAATTGGAGGTATTTCTATAGGCCTTATGACTTGGTGTATGGCTTGTGCTAATATACTGACAGATGAAGCGCAAGAGCAGGATTCGTTGCGTTGCTACAACGACTCTACGCTATCAATAAAACTAACGAGTGGCCTTTGCGACATACCTATTCCTCCCGCAGCCATCACTGCAATAAATAAGCAATATGCAATAAATGTATTTCCTAATCCTGCAAATGATGTACTCAACATTTCGATAGCAGGAGAAAAAAATCCTTATTACTATTCGCTTTATGATATTTATGGTAAGGTTACGATTGCCGGTAATGCAAAAAATAATACTCCAATAAATGTTTCACAACTCCCACCAGGAATGTTTATTTTGAAGGTATTCATTGATAACGCTACCCATGTTTATAAACAAATTTCTATTTTGCGGTAGGAGTAATTTATGAAACTCTATGAGCGGCTAATAAAAGAAAAGGATGAAACGATCAGGCAGAAAGATGAAGTAATAAGCATCTATAAAAAGCATAAATAACGGAATGCCCGCAGGTTGGTTTGTACAATGCAGTAAAAGAACTGGGGCTGAATGTGGATACCATAATCCAATCGTGGCCGATAGCCAACTATGGGGTAAAATCTAAAATAGCATTCAGCGAATTGGAACAGTCTGTGAGCATGAAATGATAACTTAGTAAGGCATTCAACTCTCCTTCTCAAAAGCCTTTATTTCTTCCAGGTTGGTGAGGATGGTTTGCAGGTGGTTCAGGTAATACCTGCGGTAAATGATCACAGAGCCGCCAATGCCAAATACAAGGGCTATGATTATGGAGATGATAGCGAATGGCAGGTAGTCTAACGCGCTTTTGTGGTGTACCCATTGGAATACCAACAGGTAATAAAAAGGCAGCCAGAATAAAACGGAGATAAAGGACGCCAGGCGCTCGCGGATGATGAATAGCCGGAAGCGTTGTATTTTTTTAGCGGTATCTGTAACCGCGCCAGCGCTCAGGTCTATTTTGGATAGGTACACTATCTTGTATATATACCAGGCTGTGCCGAGGGTAAGTGTTGATAGCACTATAATGTATGAGATGACCATTACCGGCGCTCTACCCACCTGCCCGGCCATTAATAAAGCGAGGATAATGAAGAACAGGCATAGCCCCGCAGAGAGGTACTCTATATTTTTTATCTTTTCGAGAGAGCTGTGCGCCCTGTCTTTAATGATGCGGCGTAGTAAGCGGTCGTTCTCATCGCTCATTTCTTTTATAGACCGTTCCTGTTCCTGCCAGAGGTCTTTCATGTTTTCCATGTCCATAATACTTTGTTTTATTGGTTGTGCAATACTTGCGCCTGTTTTTTTAATTTCTCTTTTATTCTTCCCAGCTTGGTACCCACATTGGTTATGGATATACCCATAATGGCTGCTATCTCTTCGTAGCTGTTGTCTTCGAGGTATAGCAGCACGAGCGCTTTTTCAAGGTGGGGAAGTTTGCTAATGAGTTGCCACATCAACTGGTAGTCATGGTTATCGTGGTTGCTGTCTGCCAGTTGTATAAATGAGGTATCCAATGGCAGGGGTTGTATGCTCTTCTTATTCTTCCGGTTGTAGCTGATGGCGGTATTCAGGGCTATGCGATACAGCCAGGTGCTTATTTTTGCCTCATTTTTAAATTTGGGAAAGGCAGTCCATATCTGTAAAATAATTTCCTGGTACAGGTCCTGGTGGCCTTCTTCATTGTTCAGATACAGATGGCAGACTTTATGAATGAGCCGGTCGTATGCCCTGATGACTTCAATAAAATCATTTGTTTGCTGTTCACTTGCGTGCATGATCTATTAGTCGTTAGATTGCTGATAAAATCACAAATTGGGAAAATTTTCGGGGACGGTGTAAATTATAAAGGAATGGTTTAATTTTACATGAATTTCTAACAAATTATGCGTCACACCGAAGGCCATGTAACCCATGAAATAGAACATGGGATCGCCACTATTGAGTTTTTTCATCCATCCAGTAATTCATTGCCGGCAGCTATACTTAACGACCTGGCAAAAACAATTAACGATATTGGCATTGATAACCGTGTGAAAGTAATTGTGTTGCGCAGCGCGGGTGACAGGGCGTTCTGCGCCGGGGCTTCGTTTGATGAGTTGATGGCGATAAAGACGGAAACTGAAGGCAAGCTGTTTTTCAGCGGTTTTGCCCATGTTATCAACGCCATGCGCAAATGCCACAAACTGATAATAGGCCGTGTACAGGGCAAAGCTGTAGGGGGTGGGGTAGGGCTGATCGCGGCTACCGATTATGCCATAGCCTGCGAAGAAGCCTCGGTGAAACTCAGTGAGCTTGCAGTGGGTATTGGCCCGTTTGTAGTAGGGCCTGCTGTGGAACGTAAAATAGGTTTATCGTGCTATACGCAACTTGCCATAGATGCTACCGAGTGGCGGTCGGCGGAATGGGGAAAACGGCATGGGCTGTATTCTGAAATACATAAGACAGTGCTTGAAGTTGATGATTCCATAAAAAAACTTTCGGAGCGGCTGTCTCATAGCAGCCCGGAGGCAATGGCGCAACTGAAAAAAGTGTTCTGGCATGGCACTGAGCATTGGGACCACCTGCTTTCAGAACGTGCCGCCATCAGCGGAAGATTGGTATTGAGCGATTTTACAAGGAACGCGATCAATAAATTTAAGGTGAAGGCTGCTAAATAGATAATCCTTTCAGTATATAATTACTTACTTTTGCGGCATGTATTATCTTATATATACCAGTGATGCCGCATTTACATTCCAGGAAGATGACTTGAAAGCATTATTGCTCCAGGCGCAGGCAAAGAATAAAAATCTTGGGATCACCGGCATGTTGTATTATTTCGATGGAATATTCATTCAACTCATAGAAGGGCAGGAGATAGATGTAAAGCAATTGGGTAATACTATTGCTAATGATGAGCGCCATAAAAATTTTACCATCATTAAAGAAGGGCCTGTTGAAAAAAGGTTTTTCAAGGAGTGGTCTATGGGCTTCAAGTCCATTTCTCCAGATAATAAAGAAGAGGTAAAGTATTTTAACGAATTAAGTACAAACAGAAATCAGAATAGCGCATCCGTGATCAATCTCTTTAAAATCTTAATTGACTGATAACGCTCACTTCCTGCTTATTTTAACCGCCAGTTGCGAATGTCTTTTTCCTGGAGGTAAGTTTTCAGACCCTGGATGTTGTTTATTAAGGCCTCAGCAAAATAGCTGTTGTCCAGGCGTTCTTTAATGATTGCTATGATTTGTTTTAGTATATCCATGTTAGTAAGGTAATCTTCCTTAACAGTGAGTAATCCCTCTGCAAATGCTATTTTTACATCAGACAAAAAAAGTTTTGCCATACAAGGAATGATAAGCGCCATTGAAATAAAGTGATTGCATATAGTGTAATCAAAGTCGAAAAAGAATTTCATGCTTACCATTATAACGTGTCCAATTTGTTTCTTATACATATCCAGTCAGTTTTATCAAAAATCTTGTTTCCAATAGACATACTTTAAAAACTGTGCCAAGTATTGATGACAATCATAAAATTGGATAAATAAGGCTAATTTTGTATTGTAAAACCGCGAAAATGAAGAAAGAATTAGCTGGAATTGTATTGGGCGTTGGTATTGCGTTCCATGCGTTATCGCAGGGGTTATCATTGCGGGCTATTGATACTGTTACCAAAACTTCTGTTCATATTAGCGTACTGCAAACTATTCCACAGGGCGGGCAGCCGGTTCCACAAAATTTTTACGCGCAACATCTTCCTTTTTTTTGCAGGCAGGAATTGAAAATGCAGCAAGCGCATGTGCCGGTTACTTTCAGGTTGGGCAGTATGGATTATTGCAACTGGCTGGAGCATAAATAATGGTTAATTATTAATTATTAATTATTAATGGTTAGTGATTAATTGCCCACCATTAATCACTACCATTAATCACTACCATTAATCACTACCATTAAATCATTAACCATTAATCATTAACCATTAATCATTAACCATTAATCATTAACAATTACAAAATCACATGCCCAGTTCTTTCAGGGCTTCGGTGGGTACATGTATTCCTGATTGCTGTAGTTGTTTTATACGTGCTTTAGCTTTTTCTGGTTGGCCGGTATCTATATATAGCATCAGCAGGTTGTTATTGGCAAGCGGGCTTTGCGGTTCTTTTTTAAGGAAGTCTTCAAGGTACGTAATGGCGGTTTTGAGGTCATTTTTTTGCATAGCCACACGTGCAAGGTAAAAATCACAGCCATAATAACCGGTATTGTTTTTCTCGGCAAGGAAGTATTTTTCTGACGCCAGTATGGAGTCTTTGTTTTGCAGCATTACGCCATAGATATAGTTGAGGTATCTTTCTTTCGGGTTCAGTGCGTATGCTGTCAGGAAGAGTTGTTTTGATTGTTCCTCATCGCCTGTACGCGCCGCCAGCATCATATTGGCGTAAGAGGAATGCGGGGAAGTTTCCACAGCGTTTGTCCAGAAAGAAAGCGGGTCGGTAAAACTTTTCTGGTGGCGGAAATTAATAATTGCCAGTAATCCTGCCACTGCAATACACCACATAAGCAACTGTTTTTCCCGTAGCTTGTTTTGGAACAGGGTAGTCTGTGGCAAAATCATCAGTATGCCTATCATAGGCAGATATATACGGTGTTCATAAGTTTGTTCGGTAATAATGCGTGGGATCATAAGTACTGGCAGCATAAAGAGCAGAAATATACCAAGCCCTGAAAATACTAAACGCAGGTTGCTCTGTTTATAAAAAAATACAGAAGCGGCAATGATGGCAATACCAATAAAACCATAGTAATAAACCGTGTCTTCCTGCGAAGGGAATACGCTTAAATTGAAAGGCAGCAATATCTTGCCTATGTACTGTACAATAAGCGGGAGACGGTGTGCCATGTCGTTAAATACATGCGATGGTAATGAAGCGGTTTTCCCCAGTGCAAATAACCTTGCGATGTACCAAACAAAAAAGCAAATTACCCATAATGAATACAAGGTGAGGTTTTGTTTACCCAGCCAGTTTTTTTGAAGAACAAACACGATCATTACAAATGCCACAGGCGCATCGAATACCGCTGTCTCTTTTGTGAAGAATGCCAGCAGCAGGAAAAGAGCAGATAGTGCAAGGTGTTTTATTTTGCCGGTATCTGCATAATTGATGGAACAGATAAAAAAGGAAAAACTGAAAATAGCGAGGACGGTCTCATTCATGGCAGGAATCCATGCCACAGCCTGTGAAATGGCAGGATGTACGGCGAAGACCAGGCATAAAATAAAAACATGCAATTCTTTAATTTGCAGTTTTTTGAACAGATTATACAGCAATACAACAGAGATCAGGTGGTACATTACGCTGGCAATATGGAAGATAGCCATATTCTGCCCGTGGTTGCTGAACTGGTATATAAGCATGCCTATATCCATCGGGACTGGCCTGTAAAAAGGGTCGCTCGCGCCACCATACACACTGCGCACAAATGAAGTGGCCAGGTTGCGAAGGTCTTCATTATAATCCTTGAAAGTATGAATGAATATGCCATCATCGAGGTCGGTAACGCCCATAAAAAAAGTGGGGAAATAAACAATGAGTACCGCAAGTGAAAGCCATAGCAACGGATGCTTTATTATAAAACCATTAGTGGCGGGTGTACTTCCCGTTATAATAGCTACCGGCTTTTTTGGTAAAGATTTTTTTTGTTTATTGCTCACCGTAGTATTGATGTCTGTTGTAAATGTATCTTAACCATTGCGCATTTCCACATTTCCACATTTCCACATTTCCACATTTTCGCATTTCCAAATTAATTGAGCCATTAAGCAATTCAGCTATTGAGCATTTTTATAGCCCAAGCCGCTGCAAAATCTGTGGAGGCACAGTCATTCCCAGGCGCTGCATTTGCTTCACCTGTTCTTTGGCTTTGGCGGCCTGTTGTGTATCCATGTAAAGAAGCAATAAATTGTTATTGGCAATTTCATTATGAGGGTCTCTTTTCAGGTAGGTTTGCAGGTAATTGGCAGCCCCGTTGAAATCTTTTTTTACCAATGCTACGCGGGCAAGGTAAAAGTCGCACTCATAATAATCTGAAGTATTTTTTTCAGCAAGCAGGTATTTTTCAGACTGAAGCACAGAGTCTTGTTTTTGCAGCATTACACCATAATAGTAATTCAGGTATTTCTCTTTAGGGTTTAGCTGGTATGCTTTACGAAACAATTGGTAAGACCGCTGGTGGTCATCTTCACGGGCTGCCAGCATCATAGTGGCATAAGCAGAGTGGGGAGATGTTTCCGCAGCCTCTGTCCAGAAGCTGAGGGTATCGGCGAAACTTTCCTGGTGCCGGAAGTTTATAAATGAAAATATACAGGCCACAGCAATGCCGCAGGCAAGCAGTTGTTTGTCTTTTAGTTTGTTGTTCAACAGTATGGTCTGCGGCAGTACCAGTAATATGCCAACTATGGGCAAATATAAGCGGTGTTCAAAACTTTGCTCGTTGAGGTTGTTGGGTACAAACAGCACAGGTAGCAGGAACAGCAGGAATACACCTATACCGCTGAAAATGATGCGCAGGTTTCTTCGCTTGTAAAGGTATGCAGCTAAGGCAAGTAAAACGACAGAGATAATGCCGTAATAATATACCGTATCCTGCTGTATGGGAAATACACTTAGATTGACGGGGATAAAAACCTTGCCAATATATTGGATAATGAGCGGCAGCCTCGGTATAAAGTCACGGGCTATCTGTGTGGGTGTAATGTTAGTCTGGATAGTAGCGGAAGCCCTTACTAAGAACCATAATAAAAAACAACCAGCCCATATCGCATATTGGATCAGGTTAAGCCGGGTGTTCCATTTTTTTTGCAGCACGAATACGAGTAATACAAAGGCTACCGGCGCGGCAAAAACTGCTGTTTCTTTAGTGAAGTAAGCCAGTAGCAGGAAGAGGGCGGATAGCGCCAGGTTTTTTATTTTTCCTGTAGCTGAATAGTTAATGGAATAAAGGAGAAAGGAAAAGGTGAATATAGCTAATAATGTGTCGTTCCTGCCGGGTATCCATGCCACAGCCTGCGACAATACAGGGTGTACAGTGAACAGCAGGCATAAGATAAAGGCGTGCAGTTCCTTTACTTCCAGTTTCCTGAATAATTTATACAGCAGTATAACGGACAGGATATGGAACAGGACGTTTATAACATGGTAGCTCGTTAAATTCTGAACATTGCCGCCTACGAGGTTATTCAGTATCATAGAATCAAGGAAGAGCGGGCGGTAGTATGGGTCTTTTACCGCGTCGAATAATCCGCGTTGGAAGGATGTGATGAGGTTTTGAAGGTTTTCGTTATAGGCATGAAAATCACGGATGAAAATAGAATCATCCAGATCGGTAAGCCCGAATGAGAAAGTGGGAAAATAAACAATAATAGCAGCAAGCGCCAGCCACAAGAGGGGATAAGGAACCCGGAATCCTTGTGGCTTATTTATCTCTTTTGTAGCTTTAGGAATAGCGCTGGTGGCAGCATTTAAAGTTGCCGCGTTTTTTTGTTCAGGCGGTATTGTTTTTTTTTTGCTCACATCGAAATTCAAATCCCCGGCCAAAAGGCCGGGGCAATTGGGAAAAGAGAACAATTATGACATTGATCTGCTAAATTAGTGCGAAGCTATTTCTTCATGGGTTCCATGCTCGTCAAGCAATATTTTAGCCTGTTCTACATGTTCAGGGGTGCCATGAGCTATTACCAGGAACTTGCCATCAACCAGTGCATCGTGGTATTTTTTTGCAAATTCATCTTTTACGCCTACTGTTGATAATGCGGATGCTATGCCCCCGCCTATGAGTCCAAAGTCGAAGCCTGCGATGGCGCCGACAAGCGCTCCCGCCCCATAAAGGAACCCAACTCCGGGAATAGCGAAAATACCCACACCTGTCAGTATCCCCAATGTAGTGCCAATGGCTGTTCCCGCCCCGAGGCCGACCACCTTCAGTGGGTTCTTGGAGGTGATATGCATCTTATTGTCCACTACTTCTGTTTCCGTAAGGCCCATTATGGATAACTGGGAAACCGGGTAGTTGGAATCTTTTAATTTTTGTACGGCTTCGACAGCGAGGTCGTGGTTGTCGTAGATGCCAATTGTTGCGTTCATAAAAAATGAAAATTTGGATAAAAATAAGCGATTAAACACCCATATACAATAATTTGTAAAAAATTGTTCCGCTAATGCAGCATTATTGTCATAAAAAAGAATATTATTCGCCAGATGACCAAAATCATATTTTAGTTAAATGCTATGGCATAATATTGTTGCAGATATTCCAGGTGGGATAAATAATATTCCTAAAAAAATGAAAATCAGAATGCTGAAACAGGTATTATTGGCCGCACTTATTTTTGTTATGCCATTTGCTGGCAACGCGCAGGATAGCCCGGCTAAACATGTTAAGCACAAGCATAAAACGCACAAGGCTGCTAAATCCGCTTCATTACCGGCATGGGCCGCAGCGCATAATTACGATGCTACCGCGCACGTTTACTTCCCGGATTATTATACTTTTTACGACCCTAAACGGGGAGGATATGTTTATTGGGATAACGGGAAATATATCTTTTCACCAACAATGCCCATATTCCTTGAAAAGGTTGACCTCGGCAAATCGCGGATACAGATTTTAAAAGGGCTTAGCCTTGACCTGTACCCGGAACTTGATTACCCGCATTATATGGAATTATACCCCGCAAACCATGAAAATAACATGGTGCCAGTACCCACATTGCAGAATGAATAAATTGGCAGCGAGCGAAGATATTCAGCAGGCTCAATGGCAGTACTGTTGCAGCATTTGTGGCGCGCGTTCATTCCCGAGTTCTGCTGCTTTTTGCCAGTCGCTGCAGGCTCCTGCATTATCTTTCCTGTTCATGCGGGCAATGCCACGATAAAAATAGGCCATGTGTTCATCCGGGTTTAGCCTTATCAATGTATTATAATCTTCGATGGCGCTTGTTAAATTTCCGGCAATTGCGTTTATCGCAGCCCTGTTGTAGTATGGCTTGGGAAATGCCGGGTCTGTTTCAATCGCTTTATTATAATTGAGTACGGCAGTTTTTTTATCACCCGATTGGTCATAGACCCATCCTTTGTTGTTGTATGCTTCCGCATACCGGGGGTTTAGCTCAATTGCCTTGTCGAAATCAGCCATAGCTGCCGTTTTATCGCCCGATTTAAAATAGATCCATCCCCGGCTATTATAGGACAAGGCAAATTTAGGGTTTAATTGCAGAGACTTGTTCAGGTCATCTAACGCAGACCTGGTATCGCCCGACTCATCATATACCTGCGCCCTGTGATAGTAAGTTAAGTATTCAAAAGCAAACTGCGGGTTCATTTCTATTGCCTTTGTGTAGTCTTCAATAGCGCCCTTCCTGTCACCGGTATTCGTTTTATAATTTCCCCGCAGCATGTAGATGAAATTAACGTCGAGAATGCCAGGATTCTTTTCTATAATGTTCGTAAAAAGAACATTATCATCCTTCCAGACCCCAATCCGGTCCCAGGTAATGGCGGAGCATACTATTACAAATAAGCTGAACCCACTGATTACAGCCATGCTGTTATTTTTTTGTTCTATCTTGTATGTTATCCATTGCCCGGCAATGTAGAACAAACCAATGTAAGCGATGTAGGTATAGCGTTCGGCAGTAAGGGCAGAACCGACAGACACTATTTGCAGCATCACGGAAATAGCGATCAGGAAAAAAGAAAGCCCGAAGATCAACTCTTTGCGCATAACATTTTTGATACGAAAAGGATTTCGCGAAACAACAAGCCATGCTATAAAAACAATAAACGGTAAAGAAGCATAATATGCCCAGGGTAGTATATGTTCAAACTGGTTGGGCAGGTAATGTATTGCAGCTAAATGAAAAGGAGCAACAGACCTTATGAGGTAAGAGGCCAGCATTGACGGGAAAAGAAAGATACCATTCGCAACCCCATAAGATGACAGCAGGTTCACAATCGGGCCTCCCGATCTTTGAGCGAAAATGTTTACAATACCAAATACAATGGACAAAATGAAAAACGGAATTTTTTCTGCCAGAGACTTTGCGTTCACCTTCCTTCCTTTGTAAATATCTATAGCTACCAATAGCACGGGAAGCGTTACTGCCGCAGATTTTGATAACAAGGAGGCCACGAATAAAAGCAGCGCCCAGGTATAATTTTTACCGCGCCGGCCTGATGCTAAATATTGAAGATATACAATGAGCGCTGACAGGTAAAAGGCCGCATACAATACGTCTTTCAACTCCGATATCCACGCAACAGATTCTACGTGCATGGGGTGCAGTGCGAATAAAATGGAGGCGACTAATGCTGTTGTTTTTTTGCCACTGAGTTTATCAGTTAATTTAAACACAAGCCAGGTATTAAGTATATGCAGCAATACATTAAGCAAGTGATAAGGTATAGGATTTAGCTTGAAAAAAGTATATTCAAACAACCAGGCAAGCGTGGTAAGCGGGTGATAGTTACTGGAATAAAAAGAAGTAAAGACCGACCATATACTATGCCAGCTAAAATCCCTGATGAAAGGGTTTCTGAGGATATAATCATCATCGTCCATGGTGGTAATGCCATTGTAAAGCGCATTGCTGTAAACCAGTGCGGTAAATACCAAAACCGCTATTGGCGCCCACTTGGGAATACCAGTGGCGGTTTTGACGGTCACAGGTTTTGCCAGTTTGGATTTTGGGAGTATTTTTCTGTGTTGCTTGCCCGGCATGTTGAAGCATTATATTTGGCGGCTAATGTAATGATTTGTGGCATTACAGGATTTGACAACTTTTCAAAAGTTGTCAAATCTGTGTCAGTACAACAATAGGAATGGGTAACTATTACATTGAAAATTTAAAGGAGGAAATTAATGTGCCATAAATTTTATAATGGCGATAATAGAAGCCAATTGTCCTATCCAAAAAATGAACATCCACTTTATCACCTCCGCTTTTGTTTCGGTAATTCTTTGATTGGTTTCGGCAATTTTTTCAAGAAGCCTGATCTCCAGTTTTGATATATCATCCTTTGTCGAATGATTGGTTTCGGCAATTTTTTCAAGAAGCCTAATCTCTAGTTTTGATATATCATCCTTTGTCGAATGATTGGTTTCAGCAATTTTTTCAAGAAGCCTGATCTCCAGTTTTGATATATCATCCTTCGTCGAAAAATCATTTTTCCGTTCTTCAAAACTACTATGTACCTTTTGCTCTATGCTTGCTACAATAGATTCAGCTTCGCTATCGGTGAACCTCGTTTTTAAAATTTTAAACAATTCTATTTCTGCTACCATAGTTTTTGCTGTTCAATTTTCAATCAAATATACGTTTTTTCATTTAATGTTGTTTGTTTCTTTCATTTCTTTGGTTTTCTTTTTGCTTAACTTACCTTAAATTTGCTGTAAATCCCTTCCACATGAAGTTTACTTTTTACGGACATGCTTGTTTTGGGATCGAAACAGGCGGAAAGAAACTGTTATTTGATCCATTCATCAGCGGCAATGAACTGGCTAAGGATATTGACATTGATAAAATAGAGGCTGATTACATATTGGTTTCCCACGGCCACGGCGACCATGTGGGCGACCTGGTAGCAATCGCCAGCAGGACTGGCGCAACGGTCATATCGTCCTATGAAGTGGTAGGCTGGGCGCAAAATCAAGGCGTAAAAAACGGGCATCCTATGAATTTCGGGTCGGCCAATTTTGATTTCGGGAAGTTGCATTTTTTACCCGCCTGGCACAGCAGTTCTATGCCTGGGGGCGAGTATGGCGGCAACCCGGGCGGTTTCCTCGTGCATGGGCAGGAACATAAATTTTATTACAGCGGCGATACCTGCCTGATGATGGATATGCAATTAGTACCACGCTATGCAAAACTTGATTTCGCAATATTGCCGGTTGGCGGTAACTTTACCATGGATGCGGATGATGCGGTTATTGCCGCAGAATTTATACAGTGCGATAAAATCATTGGCGTGCATTTTGATACTTTCGGGTATATAAAAATAGACCACCAGAAAACAATTGATATATTCAAAGCTGCGGGTAAAGAGTTAATATTGCCAAATATAGGAGAAACGATTACCTTGTGACAAGGTGGGAAAAATGCGACAATGCGATAATGTGGGAATGTGGTTAATGTGAAAATGAAAAATGTGAAAATGTGAAAATTAGGAATGTGCAAATGAAGGAATGCAAAACATTTAATTAATAATAAAAGAAGCCCCTTTAGGGGTTTGGGGTATATGGCTAAAGTTATAGCAATTGCGAATCAAAAGGGAGGGGTGGGGAAGACCACAACGGCCATTAACCTGGCGGCAAGCCTTGCCGTGCTGGAATATAAAACGTTGCTCGTGGACGCCGATCCGCAGGCCAACAGCACCACAGGTAATGGTTTTGACCTGAAAAATATACAGATAAGCCTGTATGATTGTATGGTGAATGATACGCCCGCATCGCAGGTGATATTAGAGACCCAGACCCCTAACCTGAACCTTATGCCCAGCCACCTGGACCTGGTAGGCGCTGAGATAGAACTTATCAACCACCCTAACAGGGAATATGTACTCCGAAAAGCCCTGGAACCGGAACTTGGTAACTATGATTTTATTATCATTGACTGCTCTCCGTCTCTTGGATTGATCACTGTAAACGCGCTCGCTGCCGCCGATAGCGTGGTGATACCTGTTCAGTGCGAATACTTTGCGCTGGAGGGTTTGGGGAAACTGCTTAATACCATAAAAATAGTGCAGACACGCATTAATGCGAACCTGAAAATAGAAGGCATACTGATGACCATGTACGATGGCCGCCTGCGCCTGTCGAACCAGGTTGTTGAGGAGATAAAAAACCATTTTGGCGACCTAGTGTTCAATACCATACTGCACCGCAATACGCGCCTGGGTGAAGCTCCGAGCTTCGGGATGCCTGCTTTGCTGTATGACGCGGAAAGCACCGGGGCTATCAACTACCTGAACCTGGCAAAAGAAATACTCCAGAAAAATAACATGACCAAGATTAAAAACGAAGACAAAATATTCGAAGCAGATGAGCATGGCGCAGCTTAATAAGAAACAGGGTTTGGGCAAGGGGATCCGCGCTTTGCTGGATAACATTGACGAAGAGATCCAAACCCAGAAAGAGGGTGTGCCGGCGGTATCTGGGCAAAGTGCCACTACAACTGCACGCATACCTTTAGAGCAGATAGAAGTGAACCCGAAACAGCCCCGCCGCGACTTTGACGCAACGGCGCTCAAAGAGTTGGCTGAAAGCATAAAGCTCCATGATATTATACAGCCGGTAACGGTTATTAAAATAGGGCAAAACAAGTTCCAGCTTATTTCGGGCGAGCGCCGCCTGCGCGCCGCTGCTATGGCCGGGCTTGAAGATATACCGGCGTATGTGCGCAGCGCCGACGGGCAGGGGATGCTGGAAATGGCTCTTCTCGAAAACCTGCAACGGGAAAATCTTAACGCAATAGAAATAGCCCTTAGCTACCGCCAGCTGATGGACGAATGCGGCCTTACGCAGGAAATGGTTTCTGAAAGGATGAAGAAAGAACGCAGCACGGTAGCCAACTACCTGCGCCTGCTGAAACTACCGCCCGACATACAAAAAGCAGTGCGCGACGGCCTGCTGAGTATGGGCCACGCCCGCGCTATCATTGGACTGGAGCATATAGACCAGCAGCTTTACCTTTTCCATGAAACAATGCAGCGCGGCCTTTCCGTGCGGCAGGTGGAGCAGATGGCAAAGGACATGGCAACCGATAAAGCGCCGCAAGCCCCTAAAGCACCCGCTGCAAAACTACCTATTGCCTACAAACGAATAGAAGATAACATGGCCTCCCATTTTTCTACCCGTGTAAAATTGGACAGGAAGAAAAGCGGCAAAGGAAATATAGTGATAGAGTTTTACAACGATGGGGACCTGGAGCGCATAATGGAGAAGATGAGCCTTTAGTAATGCGGTAATGTGACAATGCGGTAATGCGAAAATGGCTCAATTACCGCGTGCCGCTTTAGCGGTGGCGCAATGTGAAAATGAAAAGTGTGCAAATGTGAAAATGAGGTATATCGAATAACAGCTTCATACTCGCGACTATCTACTAATTACTATCTACTAATTACTATCTACTAACGACTTTAGACTTTCTACTTTAGACTTTAGACTGAAATGACATACGCCCCCTTGCTGAAAGAAGCTAAAGAACATCAGAAAGCGTATAAATACATGCTGGAGAAGGGCAATTTTAATAAGATGCTCAAAGCATTGCCTGCTTTGCATGAAGAGGCTTTCAGTAAGATCAATTGCCTTGAATGCGCTAATTGCTGTAAAAATCATTCTCCCCGTTTTAAGCAGCCCGATATTAAACGGATAGCAAAAAGCCTTGGTATCAAAGAAGGCGAACTGGTATCCCAGTACCTTAAATTAGATGAAGAAGGAGATTATGTAGCCCGGCAAAAGCCTTGCCCGTTCCTTGCGGAAGACAATACATGCAATATCTATGAAGACCGCCCCGGCGATTGCCGCCGCTACCCCTATACCGATGAAGATGTGCTGCTGAAGCGGGTGCAGCTAACGCTTAAAAACACAACCGTATGCCCCATTGCGTTTACTGTTGTTGAAAATTTATTGCTTCTGGAAGAGAAGAAACCGGTGAAAAAGTAAATGATGATAACATGAGTTTAATATAAAAAATCAGGTAGAAACCCCGTCAGTACCGCTTTTTTTGCGGTCAGACGGGTGTTTCGTTGAGTGGTGCAAATCGCATTATCAATCCGCAACGTTTCAGCCGTCAGACCGCCGGAAGGCAAGGTACTGACGGCGAAACTATCATTATTGCTCATCCAACTCATGCCAATAAATACCATCATTTTACCACTTCTTTGTTTAATCGGAAATTAATGTATTACGATGCAACGTAAGAAAAAAATATTTATAGGGCTGTAATGCCAAAAAAATTGCTATTTTTAGGGTTATATTGCTCAATAATATTTTTTGCTTATGAAAAAGAGCCTATACCTTTTACTTAGCTGCTGCTTTGCTATTTGTTTTTCAACCCGTTCAGTTGCGCAGCAATTGTACATTACCACCATTGCCGGAAATGGCACGGCTGGCTATACTGGCGACGGTGGAGCCGCTGCTACGGCTGAAATGGATTTCACTTTCTTCGGGGTAATTGCAACTGACGCCAGTGGAAATATTTACATTACTGACGCTGGTAATAACGTGGTAAGGAAAGTAAGCCCAGCCGGTATTATTTCAACTTTTGCGGGAGGGGGAAGCTCTACAGCAGATGGTGTACAGGCTACCGCAGCCAGTTTTAATGCGCCGAGTGGTCTTGCAATTGATGCCGCAGGGAATGTCTATATTTCTGATTTTGAAAATAATAAGGTACGTAAAGTGAATACGTCCGGTATCATTACGACTGTTGCTGGTAATGGCACTCTCGGTTATGGTGGAGACGGCCTGCCTGCAACCAGCAGCAGTGTCGAGCTAAACGGACCTTATGGACTTGCATTTGATGCTTCAGGTAACTTATACATTTGCGATGCGGAAAATAATCGTGTACGGAAAATAAACGCGGCTACAGGTATCATTTCTACTTTTGCGGGTTCGGGAGTAACCGGTTTTGCCGGAGATGGTAGCCCGGCAACTTCTTCTTCAGTAAAATTAAATTATCCCGGAGCCCTTAGCTTTGATGCAACAGGTAATTTATACATCTCGGACTTTAGCAACAATTGTATCCGGAAAGTGAACACTTCGGGTATAATATCCACATTTGCAGGCACAGGCGGAAGTGCAGGTTCGTCTGGAGACGGTGGGCAGGCGACTGCGGCGAAGCTAAACTCTCCTGATGGTACGGTTTGGGATGCTTCAGGGAATTTTTATATTGCTGATGGCAATAACTACAAGGTACGGAAAGTAAATTCTTCCGGTGTAATATCAACAATTGTTGGAACAGGTGTATCCGGCTATAATGGAGACGGCATCGCTGCTACCGCAGCCCAGTTATATGGTCCCGATGATGTTAAGTTCGACATCAACGGACATCTTTTAATAACGGATGGAAATAACCGGGTAAGGGAGTTACTAATCAATCATACACCTGCTTTTACAGGCGGTAGCGTACAGTCATTGACTGCTTGCGAGAATACAATGACTTCCATTAATTCATTATTAGCAATCACCGATTCCGATGTGGGAGAAACAGAGACCTGGAGCCAGGCGGTAGCGCCAGCACATGGTTCGCTTGTATCATCCTATACAACCATTTCTACCGGGAGTACGCTTACGCCAACGGGTTTATCTTACACGCCTGCCGCAGGATATGTTGGAACTGATTCATTCAGTATGCAGGTATTTGACGGAATGGCGTATGACACCACTAAAGTTATAGTCACTGTAAACTCATTTACCGCAGGTGAAATTTTCGGGCCTTCAATAGTGTACTCCTGTAATACTGCCACGCTAACCACTACCGGGAGCGGTGGCACCTGGAGCAGCGCAAACCCCGGCGTGGCAACAGTAAGCAGCGGGGGGGTGGTATCTGCGGTTTCTACGGGCTATGCAACCATTTCGTATTATGTTACTAACGGTTGCGGCACCATAGCCGCACGGAAACAAATATCGGTGGGTGTACCAACGCTTACTACTATTGCAGGTGGAGTCATTCCAGGCTATACAGGCGATGGTGGGGCGGCTACGGCAGCTAAATTGCATCAGCCGCATGGATTGGCAATTGACGCCGCCGGTAATATTTATTTTGCTGATGACGGGAATAATGTAGTCCGCAAGATCAGTACATCAGGAATTATCACAACAGTTGCCGGCACTACTACAGGAGGTGCTGGCGCTGACGGAATTGCCGCGACCACATCTATGTTAGACCAGCCGTTTGATGTGGCGCTTGATGCTTCAGGAAATATTTATATTGGTGATGCTGGAAGCCAGCGTGTACGAATGGTGAATGCGTCAACCGGAATTATTACAACCGTCGCCGGCAGATCAGGACTTGCCGGTTTTACAGGGGATAACGGCGCGGCAACCGCTGCAGAGTTACATAGTCCCGCTGGTGTTGCTTTTGACGCCGCAGGTAATCTGTATATCGGCGATGCTGCAAATAACCGCGTCCGGCAAGTAAACACTTCCGGTACTATTACTACTGTGGCAGGCGGTGGGGCAAGCACAGCAGAGGGAGTAGCAGCAACTACCACTTCTATGAGTAATCCTAATTACGTTCATATTGACCCTTCAGGGAATCTGATCATTGCTGATAACGGACACCAAAAGATCAGGTCAGTCAATTCGATCGGTATTATCAATACCATTATCGGCAACGGCACTGCCGGTTATTTGGGTGATGGTAACCTTGCCACAGCTTCGGAGATACAATTTCCCGGCGGCGTTGCCTACGATGGGGCAGGCAATATATACTTGGCAGATTACAGCAATAATGTGGTACGGATAGTCAATCCTTTCTCTGATACGATCAATACTTTTGCGGGTACAGGTACACAAGGATATGAAGGGGATGGCCACATGCCTGCTGACGCCGAATTTTATAATGCAGTTGACGTGGCATTTGACCCCAATGGCAACATGATAATAGCCGATTACAACAATAATGTGATCAGGAAGATAGCGCCTGTTGCCGCTTCTGTGGGGCCAATATCGGGGCCTTCATCGGTATGCGTCGGCGCTACGATAACCCTGGCAAATGGAGCTAACGGAGGTTCCTGGAGCAGCCCTAATCCTTCAATAGCTACAGTAAACAGCAGTACGGGAGTGGTAACAGGAACTGGCGTAGGAAATGTGCTTATATCTTATACGGTCACTAATGGCTGCGGCACTTCTGTTGCAACTGCATTTATAACAGTGGGTGCGCCCATCATTACCACCCTTGCGGGTACGGGTATTGCCGGAACCCTGGTATCCGGTTCGCCGGCTGCTTCTGCACAGATGAACGGTCCTTCCGGTGTGGCTTTTGACGCCGCAGGGAATATGTACTACGATGATTATTATAATAACCAAGTTCAAAAGATGGACCTTACCGGTCATATTACAACGGTTGCAGGCAATGGAACCGCCGGTTATGCAGGCGATGGCACTCCCGCAACAAGCGCCGCTGTGGAATTAAACGCTCCTTCCGGCATTGGCATTGATGGAGCCGGGAATATTTATTTTGCAGAATACTTAAACCACGTTATCCGCAAAATAAATACCTCCGGTATTATCTCTACGGTGATAGGTAGCGGTATTGCCGGTTTCTCTCCCGACGGCACTGCCGCTTCGGTCGCCAGTATTAATCATCCTGCCTCTGTTTATGTGGACGCCGCAGGCAATGTTTATTTTCCGGACGATGGTAACCAACGTGTGCGCAAGATGACCGCCGCTACCGGTTTATTGAGTACCATTGCCGGTACCGGAACCTCCGGCTATAACTTAGATAATGTTGCCGGCACGCTCGCAGAGGTCGGTAACCCCTTTGGAATAACAGTTGACGTTGCGGGCAATGTCTATTTCGCCGACCAGACTAATAACCGCATACGCATGGTAAATACCGCCGGTATTATTTCTACCATAGCAGGTACGGGTTCACTTGGTTACACCGGGGATGGCGGGCCGGCTTTACACGCGGATTTGAATACGCCTACTGGCGTTCTTTTAGACCCTGCGGGGAATTTGTATATCGCTGACAGGGATAATAACTGCGTGCGGTTTGTAAATATGGCTACCGGTATCATCTCTACATTTGCCGGAAGGCCGCCAAATGCTGGTTATGCAGGTGATGGTGGCCCGGCAACTGCCGCAAATCTGAACAATGTTCCCTGTGTAAATATGGATGCAGCAGGCAATATTTACATTTCTGATTTTGCCGGAGACCGTATTCGTAAAGTGGCACCGATAAACCCGACTATCGGGCCGGTCAGCGGGTCTTCACCCTTATGCCAGGGCGCCAGTACATCGTTTACTGACCCAGGTGGTACGCCGGGGCTTGGTGTATGGAGTACAAGCAATGCAGGTATTGCTTACGTAAATCCTACATCAGGGTTAGTTACCGGTACAGGCGGTGGATTAGGTACTATTACTTATACTGTTTCTTCTGCCTGTGGTACATTGATGAACACGCAGACGGTAAATGTAAACCCCTTACCCAATCCGGGTATTATTTCCGGGGCTTCTCCTATTGTGTATATGTGCAATACCCTCTCCTTATCTGACCCGCAGACCGGGGGTACCTGGAGCAGTTCAGCCCCCACTGTTGCCACCGTAAATACAAGTGGATTGGTTAGCGCGGTTTCGGTTGGGAATACCACTATTTCCTATACATTTACCAATAGCTGTGGTACAGCTGCGGCAAAATACCAGGTATCTGCAAGCACGCCTATTATTACTACCATTGCTGGTACACCAGGTGTTTACGGTTATTCAGGCGATGGTGGTCCAGCTACTGCTGCCAAATTAAATTTTCCACAATTTATGGCTGTTGATAATTCAGGGAACATTTATATTTCTGATTATGATAATAATGCAGTACGAAAGATCAATACTTCTGGTATTATTACAACTATTGCAGGGCCTGGAACATCCTCTGTTTTAGGCGATGGTGGCCCCGCTACTGCTGCTTACTTGAGTGACCCGGCTGGCATTGCAGTAGATGGTGCAGGAAATGTATATATTTGTGATTATGGCAATAAAAGGATACGAAAAATAAACTCTTCAGGAATTATTTCAACTGTTGCCGGAAATGGAACGTCTGGATATAATGGCGATGGTATTGCGGCAACTGCTGCGGAATTAAGATATCCAGATGCTATTGCTTTAGATGCAGCAGGTAATCTGTATATTGGTGACAATGGCAACGATCGTATCAGGATGGTTAATACTGCGGGTATTATTTCTACTTTTTGTGGTACCGGATTGGGTACTTATAACGGGGATGGAATCCAGGCTACTACTGCAAATATTAGTCAATGTGATAATATTCATATAGATGCAGGTGGTAATTTGATCTTTTCAGATGAGGGGCTTAATCGTTTAAGATCAATTGCTCCAGACGGTGTTATTACTACTATTGCAGGTAATGGAACAACTGGTTATACTGGAGATGGTGGGCCTGCAACTGCCGCAGAGGTTTCTCCGTATGGTATTGCAGTTGATGGCGCTGGTAATATTTATTTTGCTAATGGAGAACTTACGGTCAGGGTAATTAACAGGGCTACAGGTATTATTAGTACTTATGCAGGCACAAATACTGGTGGTCATACAGGAGATAATGGCCCACCTAATTTGGCAGAGCTATCGGGTGCCTTCGATTTAGCTTTTGACCCTAATGGCAATCTCTTAATACTTGAAGGCAGTTTAAATATGGACGTAAGAAAGGTCGCTCCTATAGCTGCTTCTATCGGGCCTATACAGGGGCCGGGTACCGTATGCCCTACCAGTACAATCACTTTAACCGACGCTGCAGGTGGCGGAGTATGGAGTAATACTAATCCCGGTATTGCTACGGTAGGGAGTAGTACGGGAGTGGTAACCGGCGTCTCTGCCGGTAATACTATTGTATCCTATTCCGTTAACAATAGTTGCGGTTCATTTACATCAGTAGCATTGGTAAGTGTGGGTACTCCTATTATTACCACAGTGGCAGGAAATGGCAGCGCATCTTATTCTGGTGAAGGGGTGGTTGCTACTGCTTCTTCTATATCTGACCCTCCTCATACCGCAATGGACAGCCACGGGAATTTATATTTTGGTGATTATGCCAATGACCGTATCCGTATGGTTACCCCGGCGGGTATTATGACTACCATTGCCGGAACCGGCGTTGCAGGGGCTGGAGCCGATGGTATATCCGCAACTACATCTGCGATCAAAGGTATTGCCAGCCTGGTTTTTGACGCCGCCGGAGACCTTTATTTCTGCGATTATTTAAACTCCAAAATAAGGATGATCAATACTGCGGGCATTGTAACTACGGTTGCAGGCACCGGTGGCACCGGATATACGAGCGACGGCGGAGCCGCCGCGACAACGGAGCTTAACCAACCCTGGGGTATTGTTATAGACCAATCGGGGAATATTGTTTTTGCAGACCGTTATAACAACCGTATCCGGAAGATCAATACATCAACCGGTATTATTTCCACTATTGCCGGAACAGGAACTGCCTCATTTGGGGGAGACGGTGGCCCCGCTACTGCCGCTTATTTGAATGGCCCTTGCGATATGGCTATAGATCTTGCTGGTAATTTGTACTTCGGGGATTTTGGTAATAGTGTCGTTCGTAAAATAAATACAACAACCGGCATCATATCAACGGTGGCGGGAATGGGAGGAATGTCTGGATACGCTGGGGATAACGGGCCTGCGGCAGCCGCAAGATTAACAACACCAGTAGGGGTAGCAGTAGATTCGGCATACAATATTTACATTGGTGATTATGGAAATAACGTTATACGAAAAGTAAATGGGAACACCGGTATTATCACTACCATAGCCGGAACCGGTTCCATTGGTTCCACTGGCGACGGAGGTCCACCTACTGCCGCGAAATTCTATCAACCACAGGGTATAGGTATATATAATACCGGCGATATTTATATTGCAGATGCGGGCAATAACCGTATCCGCAAGATCACCCAGACTACGCCTACTGTGAATGCTATAAGCGCAACTACAACAAGCATGTGCCTGGGGTCAAGCATTTCGCTCTCGGATGTTACGGCAGGAGGTACCTGGAGCAGCAGTAATGGTTCCATAGCATCCGTTGGCACTTCGGGTACAGTAACCGGGGCAGGCGTGGGAACTGCAATTATATCTTATTCGGTTCCGTTTAGTTGCGGTAATATGTCTGTAGTGCAATCGGTAACGGTTAACTCAATCACCGCTATTACCGGTACGCTGAATGTATGCGTGGGGTCAACAACGCAGTTGAACAATACCACTTCCGGCGGTACCTGGACTACGATCAGTTCCGCAACAGCGTCTATTGGCACTACGGGCTTGGTTACAGGTGTTTCGGCTGATACTACTACTGTAACCTATGCTGTAGGCGGCTGTTATGTGAATGCTGTAGTTACGGTTCAGGCGCTTCCTTCGGCTATTACACCGGCCACAGCGTCGGTTTGCGCAGGCAGCGTAGTTGCGCTTACAGACCCGGAATCAGGTGGTTCGTGGAGCAGCAGCAATGCACATGGGGTAGTTGTGAGTGGCGCGGTAACAGGTACAACGACGGGAATTGATACTATTTCTTATTCAATAGGGGGTTGTGCGGCTACCGCTACTGTAAATGTACTTAATGCACCTGCGGCTATTACTCCGGCAAGCGCCCAGGTATGCACGGGGCTTACTATCGCGTTAACCGATCCCACCACTGGTGGGGTTTGGAGCAGCAGCAATAGCAGCGGCTCCGTGGTGAGCGGAACTGTTACCGGGGCAACTGCAGGTATAGACACTATCTCTTATACGCTCGGAACCTGTGCCGCTACTTCAATAATAACGGTAAATGCCAGCCCGGGGGCTATAACGCCTGCCGGACCCGTGAATCTTTGTATAGGCGCAACTGCTACTGTGAATAGTCTCCCTGCTGACGGGGTATGGAGCAGCGGCGCTATTGGAACAGCCACAGTTGGCGCATCCTCCGGTGTTGTCACGGGTATGGCAGCCGGTTCTGCGACAATATCTTATACCAATGCCGCCGGTTGCTCTGCTGTAAAAACAGTTACGGTCAATATTACTCCCGGCGCAATAATACCGGCAAGTTCTATAGCCTGTATCGGCAATCAGACTACATTGACAGATGCACTTGGCGGAGGAACCTGGAGCGCCACAAATGGCAATGCTTCAGTAGTGGGTGGTACAGTTACCGGTATTGCATTAGGTGCGGATACTATTGTTTATACCATAGGCAGTTGCACGGCTACGGCAACCGTAACCGTCAATGCGCCTCCGGGAGCTATTTCCCCAGCCGGGCCTATAGATTTTTGCGTAGGCAGCGGTATTACTTTAACGGATGGTTCGCCGGGAGCATGGAGCAGCAGTGATGCTACTAAGGCTACTGTAGGCGCTTCAACAGGCGTAGTGGCGGGTGTTGGCTCCGGGGTAGTTAATATCTCCTATACCAATGCGGCAGGTTGTTCTGCCATTAAAGCGATTACTGTTGACGTTACTCCAGGCCCGCTGTCTCCTTCTACTGCACAGTTATGCACCGGAACTTCCGCAACGCTTACTGACGCCATTGGAACAGGTACCTGGACCAGCAGTGCGGGCGGCATAGCCACGGTTACGGGGGGAGTGGTTACGGGTGCGGGATTTGGAACAGCAACCATAACTTATACAATAGGCGCCTGCTATACCACCGCAGCAGTTACGGTGAACTTATCGCCAACTGCTGGTACGGCAACCGGCCCTTCCGGTTTGTGTATCAGTACCCCTGAATTATACACAGATGCTACAGGCGGCGGTACCTGGAGGAGCAGCAATACTACTGTGGCAACGGTTACTGCCGGAGGGTTGGTAACGGGTATCGGCATAGGCGCTGATTCTATTATTTACTCCGTGAACAATGGTTGCGGTACTGCTATTGCGGCAGTTTTAGTAACGGTCAACTCATCTCCGGGTGCGGGGGTTATTACGGGGCTTTCCACTATATGCGCGGGTACGTTTACCTTCCTTGCCGATACCGTGACCGGGGGTACCTGGGCTGTAAGTAATGCAACAGGTACTATCACCGGTACGGGATTATTTTCAGGAATAGCCTCCGGCGGAACTGATACAGTCAGCTATACTGTGACCAATGGTTGTGGTACGGCTACTGTAAAAAGAACCATGAACATTGGGGCATACCTGACGGCAGGAACGATCACCGGGCCGACCACTGTTTGCCAGGGGGCATCGGCTGGTTTAACTGACCTTGCGCCGGGAGGCACCTGGGGCATGAGCAATACATCGGCAGATGTTGTTGGTGGCTCGGTAACAGGCCTGGGCGGAGGTGTTGATACGGTATATTATACCGTTACCAGCCCTTCCGGTTGTGGTATCGCAACAGCGAGCCATGTGGTTACCGTAAATCCTTTACCTGTAGCTGCGTTTATTTCCGGCCCATCAATAATATGCGCGGGTATGACTGTAACCTATACGGATGATTCTACCGGCGGCCTCTGGAACACAACTAATGCTACGGCTACTATTACCGGCTGGGGATTTCTTACTGCGGTAACACCCGGGACGGATACTATCAGTTATTCTATTACTAATGCCTGCGGAACTACCACAGTTACACAGCCCTTAACAATCGGGGCTTCCATAACTGCCGGAACAATCGCCGGAGGCGGCAGCATTTGCGCGGGTTCAACTATTGCGTTAACTGACGGTGCAACAGGCGGCTCCTGGAGCAGCAGCAATACGAGCGCAACAGTAAGCGGGGGTAGTGTGACCGGCGTTCATGCAGGTGTTGACACCATAGCATATACCGTTAGCAGCAGTTGCGGTATGGTGGCCGCTACTGCATCTGTAACCATTAATCCTTTACCTGCGGCAGGAAGTATTTCCGGCCCTGCGTCTCTTTGTTTAGGCACGGGTATGGCTTATACTGACCCCGCCGTTGGGGGGGCGTGGAGCAGCAGTAATACTTCCGCAGCAGTTACGGCTGGTGGGTTTGTAACCCCGCTATCTGCGGGAACAGATACTATCAGTTATTCTGTTACAAATGGCTGTGGTACAGCCGCTGCGACAGAAGTAGTAGCTATTGTTGCAACACCCGATGCCGGAACTATTGGAGGCGCAGGTGGCGTCTGCGTGGGTGCAACCCTGATGCTGACAGACCCGGTGCCTGGTGGTACATGGAGTGCAAGCAATACAGATGCTATTGTAGTAGGCGGGGCGGTAACAGGCGTTTTAACAGGAACGGATATTATTTCTTATACCGTTACCAATAGTTGCGGTACTGCGGTTGCTACGGCGTCTGTTCCGGTCAATCCGTTGCCTGTAGCGGCTACTATAACCGGTGTGCCGGATGTATGTATCTCGTCAACTACTACTTTGTCTGATGTTGCTGTGGGAGGTTCCTGGAGCGCATCTAATACGAATGCGGTAGTGTCTGGTGGACTTGTGACCGGGGTAAGCGTGGGAACCGACATTATCTCTTATTCGGTGTCCAATAGTTGCGGAATGGCTTCCGCTACAGTGAATGTGACCGTGAGCATCTCACCCGATGCGGGTAGCATTTTGGGTGCAGCAAATGTATGTATCGGCTCTACCATTACCTTGACGGATCCGGCAAGCGGCGGAGCATGGAGCAGCAGCAATACCAGTGCGTCAGTTGTTGGCGGCGTTGTTACGGGTTTATCTATCGGTACGGATACCATCAACTATGTAGTTACTAACGCCTGCGGCACAGCCACTGCGTCACAAACGATCTCTGTTGACCTGTCGGCGTCTGCCGGAACAATAACCGGTGCGCTTGGCGTATGTAAAGGGGCTACTATACTTCTCTCTGTAACAGGAGGAGAACCGGGTGGTGTATGGAGCAGCAGCAATGCCACGGCCACCGTTTCGGGAGGGGTAGTTACGGGAGTAAATGCAGGTACAGATACCATAAAATATACGGTTACCAATTCATGCGGCAGCGCAACTGCAAGCAAGCTGATCTACATTACCGAGCCGCCATCTCCGGGAACTATTGCCGGGCCTGCCGACCTGTGTGTGGGCGGAGCGATTACGCTCACCGATGGCACAACCGGAGGTACATGGAGCAGCAGCAGCACAGCAATAGCTGCAGTGGCAGGCGGAATGGTTTCAGGCGTGGCCCCGGGTACGGCTACTATTAGCTATACCGTAAGCAATGGTTGCGGGCCTCGCTCGGCTACACATGCGGTAACCGTACTTTCAAATGCCGACTGTAATACTTTGGTGAACAGGGTTATAAATTCCGGTGAGGCATTGAATGTATTCCCCAATCCTAATACCGGTACATTTACCCTGAACCTGTCTTCGGACTATGATGAGGAAGTGGATGTTGTTATCACCAACATCACCGGGGAAAAAGTGAGAGAATTTACTATGGTTACCAATAAAACCATCGAGCTAAATCTTAACAATGCCACAGGAATTTACTTCCTGTCGGCAACAACTGCACATGGCAATTATGTAGCTAAAGTAGTTGTTGATTAATATTCTTTGATGACGTTTATAAGAGATGAGCCATACCATAAAGGTATGGCTCATTTTTTTGTACATTTTGTAGGCGCATCAAATGTTTTTTTACTTTTTGCGAGGCACTTTAGCGCCCTCTTTTCTTGCTTCTGACAAGCCAATTGCTATGGCCTGTTTCGGATTGGTTACTTTTTTCCCGGAACGGCCACTTCTCAATTCTCCCTCTTTCATTTCGTGCATAGCGCGTTCTACTTTATCGCCTGCTTTTTTAGAATACCTTGCCATAATTTTTTTAGAGTATTCCGTGTAAAAATTATGCCAATATATTGCTGCGTAACGGCTTCTATATAAAACATCACTAAGGAACATTGAAAAGAAAGCAATAAAAAACTACTTTTGCCGTTTCCAATTAAATATTATGCGCAGGATAATAGCTGTTATTTTTACTTTATTTACGGTATTCTCAGTTTTCAACGCAACGGGGCAATCTTATTTTACTGCCATTGAAATGGGTTTCTCCGGTGGGGCTTCGCAATACTTTGGCGATCTCAACGAGCATTACGGGTTAAAGAGCATAAATGGCGCCGGTGGACTTTACGCCCGTAAACGCATGAATGCTTATATAGCCATAAAGACAGAGATCAATTTCACTAATGTGGGTTATAAAGATAGTTATAACACCGACCCTTTTGATAAAGAGCGCAACCTGAGTTTTAATAGTTCTATTCTCGAAGGGGCTATAGAGGCGGAGTTCAATTTTTTCGGGTTCATTACCGGGGATAAAACGCATAGATATACTCCCTATCTTTTGGGTGGCATAGGCGCTTTCACTTTTGATCCTTACACTACCTATAACGGCCAGAAATATTACCTACAGCCATTAGGCACCGAAGGGCAAAATGCCGGTTACAGCGACCGTAAATACAGCAGCGTAGCTGCGTGTTTCCCTATTGGCGTTGGTGTGAAATACTGGATAAAGGGCGGCATAAACCTGACCATGGAAATAGCAGACCGGCTGACCTCGACGGATTATTTAGACGATGTAAGCGCCACATATGTTGGCTTGGACAAATTTCCCGCAAATTCAGTAGCCGCAGCATTGCAAGACCGTTCCAACCACGTTAATAATCCCACCAATACTTTAGGAGAAGCAGGCAAGCAGCGCGGCAACACCAGCAGTTACGACCAGTATATGCTGGCTATAGTAAGCATTTCATTCAATTTCAAAACCTACAAGTGTCCCCAATCCCAGGGCTTTGACGACCAGATGCGGGTGAGGTAAAACCCCAAACCCCTAAAGGGGCTTCCCCTCATTTTCAAATCAGCTTACATTTGCTCTGCAATTATTGATTTTTGGGTTAGGAATTTTTGGGTCAATGTATAAATGTTTATCAAAGTATTTTGGGATTCTAATAGCAATTAGCAAATCCAACTTATGCCCTCGCATTTTCAGTTGCTTTTCGGGGTCATCTTTGAAATGAAAAGGGTCGGAGATAAAGAATAATCTAATGTTCCTGTAGTTGTATGAATTATTATGAAAGTAATGTCCGAATCTGACGGACATAAAATCGTCAAGACAAGTAATGAATTTTTCCTCAATTCCAGCTACTGTAAAGCCATCTTGATTTTTTATGTTTTTGAGTTCAACGATATACAAAATAAAGGTGTTATCGCTGCATCGTTGAATGATCAGGCAATCTGGGGACTTAGGACGTATTGCTAAAGGCACATTAGCATTGTAGTAATCATCCACTTTTATGATCAAAATATCGGCTGCATCTATACTTTTGTCTATTTCAATACTCACATCATTTTCCTTACACTCATCGCAAAAATACGGACTGATAACAGCGTCTTTTCTTAACAGATCAATCAGCATTTTTCGCTTCTTTATTTAGTTTATCATAGATTTTTATGCGCTCTTCATAAAGCATTTCAGCAACATCGGCAAAGTTTTCATCGTTCATGCCATCAGCTTCGGCTTTCATAGAGAGCGTATCTGTAACACTGCCAATATCAGTAGCCCGCATAAGATAAGAACCTACTTTATTGTAATCAATTTTCCCTTCCAGAATGAGGTTGCTTAGTTTATTGAACATATAGTTGCTGTGGCTGGTCATAACGATCTTTACATTTTTACCTGCAAGAAGCGCAAACATTTCCATTAGCTTCACCTGCACTTCGGGATGCAGGTGGGCTTCTGGTTCTTCGATGAATAGTAAGCCGTATTTGGCATTAGGGTCATTGTTTTTATCATTAATGATATATTTTAAATAAGCGACAATCGGGGCTATTTCGGATACCATTGATGATGCAAAAGATAAATCAAGTTCTGTAGCATTTTGTTTGAAAACGATTTTTTTTGTTTCATTATTAAATAGAATCTGGCCATTTAAAATATCTTTTTCAATCCGTTCAATGATATAGCTAAATTCATTCTCTGCAATGTTATTAATACTTGATAAGTTCAAAAAATAATCTGCTACAGGTTCTGAGATACTTGGTAATTCTATTTTTTTAGTTAAAAGGTGGCGATTTTTTGAAAGTTCTGCAATTATGGGGCTAAATGAATTTAAAGTTTGATATAGACCAGAGCGGGAAGCAGGAAGAAAATAAACGTTATTAATTTTAGAAAAGATTTCTATTTTCGTATCCTCAATTAATTGCATGATACAATTAGATAGTATTTCTGGATCATTTTCTTTGAAATTAATATACCATTTTTCACCCCATAATAAAGATGTCTCAATGCTATTTGTTTTTTGCGCAATGATTTTAATATTAATATCTACTCTATTTATTTTTAATCTGCCATTAATTTCTCCAATTTCAATAGAATAGTTTTTAAAAGCAAGTTTGATAGTAAAATTGTATCCTGAATTATAATTGGATAATTCTTTTATCGGTGGAAAGGAATTATTAAAAGAGTTTTCTAATTCCTTAATAACCCCCGAATCCTTATGTTCATAAGGTCGAAAGAACAAATTTGTAAGAATTGTCTCCATTTCTTTTGTTATCTCAATCTTTCCAACAGTATTATTTTTTAAATCATTTCTTATGTAATTTTCTGTTTCGGATACAGTTTTTATATATCGCAGGTTATATTTTATTTCACTAAGCGTTTGTTTAAAATCTTCATTGATCCAATTCTTCAAAATCAAATAAACAGCTGTAATCGCATAAGACTTACCAATGTTATTCTTTCCGAATATTACGTGCAGGTCTTTTTCAAGATCAAATTCAAAATGAGATATTGGCCCAAAATCTCTTAGTGTAATTTTCATAAAGCCGAAGTTAAAGCTATTTTTTTGTTTTGTATAATGACTACCAGTCTGCTTTTCATTTTTGTCCAAATAAATAACACTAAATTTTTTCCAAAAGTAAAATTTGTAACAAAGCCATTTACAGGTTCAGGGCTTAGAAAATAAGGGGAAGCCCCTTCAGGGGTTTGGGGTTAAAAATCAATCATCCCGTTTACCCATTCATCATCGAAACGGGTATTGTATTTGCGGTAAAAGTTCAGGGCGGGTTCGTTCCAGTTGAGCACCTGCCAGGTGATGCCTTTAAAGTTTTTTTCTTTTGCTTCATTTATCAGCGCCTCCATCAATTGCGCTCCCAAGCCTCTGCCACGGGCTGCTTCCGTTACTAAAATATCTTCCAGGTACATCTTCTGTCCTTTCCAGGTGGAGTAGCGGATATAGTATAACGCAAAGCCCTGTATCATGCCATCTTCTTCGGCTACAAACGCCCACCATACAGGGTTTTCGCCAAAGCCGCTGTCTGCAAAATGGCTGAGGGAAACGGTTACTTCCTGCGGTGCGCGTTCATATACGGCAAGCTCATTTACAAGTTCCAGCATACGGGCGCAATCATTTTTTACAGCTTTCCTTATTATTGTGGGCGATGGCATGATGTTTAACTTTTTATATGCAATACTAAATGGTTAGCCACGTTATTCCAAACAGAACGCCTGTCAAATTTGCGTTAAACAAAACACAAACAGCATACAGGGAATACATTTTGTAATAATTTTATCAGCATTCTAAAAACAAAGTCAAAACAAACATGGGTACACAAGGCGAAATACTATGGGTGGACGATGAGATTGATTCACTGAAATCGCAGATACTATTCCTTAAAAACAAGGGTTATGAAGTAACCCCGCTGTCGAACGGCTACGATGCACTGGAACTGCTGAAAGAAAAAACAGTGGATGTGGTGCTGCTGGACGAAAGTATGCCAGGCCTTACCGGGCTGGAAACACTCTCGAAAATAAAAGAGATGCAACCAATGCTGCCCGTGGTAATGATAACCAAGAATGAAGCGGAGAATATAATGGAAGACGCCATTGGCGCACAGATCACCGACTACCTGATAAAACCCGTGAACCCCAACCAGGTGCTGCTGTCGCTGAAAAAAATAATGGACAGCAAGCGGCTGGTATCTGAAAAAACGACCATCGCCTACCAGCAGGATTTCCGCAATCTTTTTATGGCCCTTAGCTCTAATCCCAACCATGAAGAATGGAAAGAACTCTATAAAAAATTGGTGTACTGGGAACTGGAAATGGGCAAGAGCGACAGCGAGGAGATGATGGAAATACTGCAATCTCAAAAACAAGAAGCAAACACAGAGTTCTTCAAGTACATCTCGAAGAATTATGCCAACTGGATAAAGGACAACGGGAATAGCGGGCCTCTTTTATCACACAGGGTGTTTGAGAAAAAAATTGCGCCTTTTTTAAAGCAGGGCAAGCCTACTTTCCTGGTGGTGATAGACAACCTGCGCCTTGACCACTGGAAGGCTTTCCAGAATATTATTACAGAGTCTTTCAGGATAGTGGAAGATGATCTTTTTTACAGCATCTTACCTACGGCGACACAATATTGCCGCAACGCTATTTTTGCCGGTATGCTGCCCATTGACATAGAAGCGCACTTTCCGCTGGAATGGAAAAATGATGATGAAGAGGGAGGAAAGAACCTTTATGAAAAAACCTTCTTAGCCAACCAGTTAAAGCACCTGAAATTAGATAGCCTGAAGTGGCAATACATAAAGATCACCAATAACGATGACGCAAAATCAATGGAGGAAAACATACACAACTGCCTCTCCAACGACCTCACGGTAATTGTTTACAATTTTGTGGATATGCTTTCCCATGCCCGCACAGAAATGGAGGTACTTAAAGAACTGGCTGGTGATGAAGTGTCTTACCGTTCACTGGCCGTAAGCTGGTTCGAGCATTCGCCATTGCACCGTGCATTGCGCAAAATAGCGGACAAGAATATACAGGTGATGATAACCACCGACCACGGCAGCGTGCGCGTGAAAAACCCCAGCAAGTGCGTGGGCGACCGCGCCACCACCGCCAACCTGCGCTACAAGCATGGCCGCAACCTGCAATTTGAAGAAAAAGATGTACTCGCATTCCGCGACCCTAAGTTTGCCGGGCTGCCCAGGCCAAACGTAAGCTCCACCTTCATCTTTGCCAAAGGGGATGTGTTTCTCTGCTACCCCAATAATTACAACTACTTTGTAAACTACTATAAAAACACGTTCCAGCATGGGGGTATTTCATTGGAGGAGATGATAGTGCCGGTGGTGAGGTTGGAGAGTAAGTGATTTTTTAATTGCTCAATGGCTGAATAACTCAATGGCTCAATTTAATGTGAAAATGCCGTAATGTGAAAATGTGAAAATTCCCTCATTTTCAAATTATAATTGCATTTACTCGCAAAGCCAAATAGTATCTTGTCATGGTGAGCCGC